>ENA-UESG01000019-UESG01000019.1-human-gut-metagenome-genome-assembly--contig:-NODE-19-length-188498-cov-10.289442_pt1 | contig 188498 bp, 159 predicted proteins | sample MGYA00243002_ERZ508003 | MGnify/ENA primary metagenome ERZ508003 (study PRJEB26167, sample SAMN06115514) | human gut metagenome | host: Homo sapiens | place: China:Shanxi | collected 2015-12-02... | reverse complement strand
CCAAGTGCAGCAACGTCGATTGTGGGCTTACCGTCTTCCGCAACAAGGGGGAGAAGCAGCTCACCGACAGCCAGATTGCCGACCTCGTGACCAAAGGCAAAACATCCCTTATCAAAGGCTTCAGGAGCAGGGACGGCAAGCCCTTCGATGCGTACCTCACCTTCGACAAGGACTTCCGCACCGTGTACGGGTTCCCGCCCCGCACGGACAAGCCCAAAGGAAAGGAGCGCAGGCGATGAACGGCATCGGTTGGATCACCGTGGCGGAAGCCGCCCGGCTCTGCGGCACGGACGAGCTGCGCATCACCCTCTGGATGAACGGCAACCACATCGCCTACGCCCGTTTCGACGGCATCCTGATGATCGACGGCGCATCCCTTGCCGCCCTGTTCAGCCGCAACCGGGTCGCCACCATCTACGAAGACGTGGCGCAACAGCGGGGCAAGCCCGGCAGACCGGGCAGGCTCCGCCGCCTGCTCGATACCCCGCTCGACACCTTCGGCTTGTCGCAGCGCATCGTCCGGGCGTGCCGGGAGTTGGGCGTCTTCACCGTGGAGCACCTGCTCGTCCACCTCCACCGCTTCCGCTTCTCCCGCCTGTACTGTGTCCGCAACTTCGGCAGCGGATCGGCAGCCGAGACCCTCCGGCGGCTCCGGCAGGACGGCTTGACAGACGGCGGCAGCCCACGGGATTTCAAGGTCTTGTACCCGTAAAGGCTTTTAAGCACAATTGTTAAAAAACAACCATGTAGTTCTCTTGTAAATTAATAATATAGTTAATAATATACTGATCTACATTGTAATATAAATAAAATGTATAACTTTGCAGACCAATTTGAATGTAATGGCGACTAAAAAATACTCTCTGGCTATTGAGAAAATAGATGAAGTAGCAAAAGAATTTATTGCTGCCCGCCCTGCTTATACGCTTCACATAAAGGAATGTAACCAAGGAAAGCAAAAGCAGATAGAGATTATCAATATAAAAAATCAGGAAAAAAGCACATTAAATTGTTTTATTACTGGTGGACAAGTTTCTCATAATATACAAGGCAAAAATGGAACTTTGAATGGAATTTGCAAGGATTGTTGGGAGTATATTGTGGAACAGACTGCGATACCGGATATGGATCAAAAATGCTTCAAATTGAAAGGTGTAAGGAGCGATGATTTTGATACATTGATTTCAGCGGTAAAAGAATATAATAATGTTGTTGTTTCCGAAGTAAACACGGATAAGAGTCCGAACATCCGGAACCAATATCATCTGAAAGGGAAATACGATGCTAAGGTTTCTGTTATCTTTTATAATAACGGAACATTAATGGTACAAGGATGTATCACATCATTTTATGTGGAATTTATAACCGAAGTGTTGCAAGCTATATCTTCCATTCCTTCCGAAGCTATAGAAGAAGTGTTTGCTATCCAAGCACGTGCTGGCTATGCATTAGACAACGATCTTAGCAAGTATATTGGAAACAGAGAGCATATTGATGGAAGTGTGATAGAAAACTTTATCAATACTTCAATCAATTTGGCTAACTCTGCGGTTAAGGTGGATGATTATGGATGTTATACTTTTGGCATTTTGAAAGCGTTAGATGCGGTATTGCGCACTCGTCTTTTGGAAGATGCGCCTGATTTTGACGAATACGGGACATATTTTCAGAAAAATAATAGTGGGGCGTATTGCTTTAAAAGTGGTATCGGAACGTATGACAACAATCTACATTTGAAGCAGGCTTTGGAACAAGGATATTCATTCTTCAATCAACATAGGCACTCGACATTCCATGTGGACAGTTTTAATGTGGAAACAAGTAGAACCCTTGAATACGATGAAGCCGTAAACATTATTAAGGACTGCCTTGTTATTATTAATAATATATGTAATAATTGGTAAAATGGAAAATAAAGAATTTCAAATAATCCCCTTGCAAGGACGGAGCTTGTTAGTGGTTATTTTATCGTCAGAAATGACGAACTACTACTGGAAAGAGCTTCAGACTGAATTGGCAAATCTCAACATTGCCGATGCAGAGGTCTATTTTGATTTTCTGTACCGCAATGGATTAAAAAATAGATTCTTTAAGTCTAAACTTAAAGGGATGATGTTAATTTCCAATTCATTAAGAAAATGTGAGGCACCCAAAGAATATATCAAGGTTGCCGATACTTTTTTTGCTTCACATTCTAAATGGATTGACAGTAGTGTATTGTCTTCTTTCCAAAAAATCTTTTATAAAAAGAGAATTATTGACACTCAGTCATTGCCAACGGCATTGTAATGTTTGTCAGTTACATATTATACAACAAAGGTGCATCATTGATGCACCTTTGTTATTTTGTACCTCAAATTTAGGCAACGGTATTACCTAAATTTAATATTCTTTTGTCTTTCAAAGAATTTACCTTATCTTTGCACCAATAGAACCCGCCAAGCCTCTTGATAATGCTCAAATCGGCGGGTCGTTTTTTTATAACCCGTCATCCTTTCCTGAATGACCCAAGCCACTTTTCAGTGGCTTTTTGCATTTCATGGGCATACCCTTCCGTACACCGTCCGGATTTTCCCGTCCTCCAATACCTTGCTCGACCGCACGACCCACGTCCTGTCGTCATTCAGCCCGCACTCCAGTGCCTTCTCACCGCCGCCGACCAGTACCGGCACGGTTATCACCACGATTTCGTCCGCCAGCCCGTTATCCAAGAGCAAAGCCCCGGTTTCCGCTCCGTAAGCCGTTACCGTACCTTCGCCGTCCGCTTTTATTCCCCGCAGTTCCGCTGCCGCATCCCCTGTAACAAACCGCACCCGTTCCTTCTCCGTTAAATCAATACAGCCGTCCGTCACGACCAAAGTTTCTTTTGCCGTGAGCGGCCAGCCCAGATGGTTCAGGTAAATGCGCAGGTAGGTTTCCTCGTCGATCAGCACGCAGCCGGAGGCGTCCACCGCCGCATCGAAATACTTGTCCGATCTGACCGGACAACCGTCAATGGATTGGTACACGTGCAAGGTAATCTGTTTCATATCAATGTGTTTTTAAGGATTATGTCCGCCTCGCACCCAAAAGAACGGCGTGAACTCACGCTATTCCGGAATAGAGGCACTGGTATACCCGACAAACAGAATAGGTAAGCGCACGCCGTATAAGCATACAGCATGTGCATTACACCATCCGTCCTGTTTGTCAAAAATTACCAGTTTTCTATTCCAAGACGTTCAGCGAACGTACAATATGTATATCAATCCCTGCCTGTTTCCAAGCCGGGCATGAATCTTCTATGTCACGACAGCGGGCGTGCCCGAAAGCACCGCCTTCTGTCTTCGTGGAGCAAAGATAGCGAAACTTCCCGAATAACAAAACAATAGCCCCGCCTAATCTCACGATCCGGCAGGGCTTCATCCACCAAAAGCACCGTCAGAAAAATGTCATTTTCACGGGAACAACCCCCTTTTCCTGCGCCTTTCCTCTTTCCGGGCTTCCTTCTCCTTGCGTTTCGCAGCCCGTTCCTCCACGTCGGCGAAACGGGTGCGGATGAACTCGTGCACGTCCTTCGTGCGGTAGAACACCTTGCCGCTGATGGTGAAGTACGGCAACACCCCGATGGCACGGTAGCGTTGCAGCGTGCGGATGCCCACCTTCAGCAGCAGGCACAGGTCTTGGTTGTCCAGCACCTCCTCGCCGTCGAGCGTGTTGTTCTTCTTCAGCACCCTTTCCAGCAATTTCTCCGTCCGGTCGAAGCGTTCCATGATGCGCTCCATCCAGCCCTCAAACTCTTCCCTGTCCGTGTACATAGCAGTCGCCCTCCTTTTCGATGATTTCCTTTTCCCGCATATAGCGGATGTAGCCTTTCGCCGTCCGTTCCTTCACTTCCAGCATCTCCTGTATCAGCTCGCACAGTTCGATGTAGCCGTACTTCTCCTGCCGGGCGAACGCCTCCCGTGCCATCTCCGCCAGCTCCTTCTCCTTGCGCTTCTCTTTCTCCGCCCTCGGCTTCTCGCCCACATAGACGGGCATCCCGGCTTGCTTGTCCCATCTGAACTGCATCAGCGGAATGTCCAGCGGGCTGCCGTCCCTGACCTTCAACGCCTTCACCACCGACACCTCCGGGTTCTCGTCCTTCTCGATGGAGAGGATGGCGGCGGACTTGCGTTGCAGCTCGCTGCCGAGGTGTCCCCGCAGCTTCAGTCCGTTCGGCACGAAATGCACCACGGCGGCGATACACGTGCGGTAGATTCCCGCCAGCCGGTAGATCTCGTCAATCAGCGCCACGCTCTCCGCCTCGTCGTTGGCGCAGCGGATCAGGTCCGCCACCCCGTCGATGACGACCAGATGGATGCCCCCGTGCAGGTAGTAGTACCGGTCCATGCTCTGCACGATGGCGGTCAACCGCTCGCTTCTCGACATCCCCGTCAGGCAGTACACGTGCAGATACTCCGGCATCCGCTCACGCCCGGCACGGCGCAGCAGCCGCCCCGTGTTCTTGTGGAGCTGTTGCTCGCTCTGTTCCGTGTCGTAGAGCAGCACCGCACGCCCCTTGCGGTTCGGTTCCACCCGCACCCCCAAGAGATCGGCGTCCGTCTCCCGTTCCATGATCGCCCCGGCGACCAGTGCGGCGGTGTAGTTGCTCTTGCCCGTCCCTTCACCGCCCGTGATGCAGAGGATGTTCTCTTCCGAGCCTAACGGCACGTCCCCGGCGGTAACGATGGCGACCGCCTGTTCGGGCGGGTGGTCATAGTCGATCTCGCACGATTTCAGCATCGCCAGCGTGTCCCCGTACAGCGTGTCGAGCAGTTTCAGGAACAGCCCCATCAGCTCCTCCCTCGTGTGCCCGGCTTTGAAGTAGTCCGTCACGTCCTTCTCCGCCTTCGTCCCCGACAATGGCAGCACCAGCCGTTTCACCCCGTACTCCGCCAGTTGCGCACGGTGCTTCTCCGAGCATTCCAGCCCCGTCTTGTCCGTGTCGTACAGCAGCACGATGTGCTTGAAGCGATAGACCAGCTTGCGCACGGTCTTCGCCGGGATGACCGAGGTCTCCGAGTTGAAGCAGATGGCGTGGAAGCCGTGCGCCGCCAGCGTCAGCACGTCCTTCTCGCCGCCCGTGAGGAAGAGCAGGTCGCCCTTCGAGGGCAGTTGCTCCAGCCCGAAGCAGTAGTTGTCGCCCGTGTGCCCGCCATAGACGAAGCGCACCTCCGACATCGGGCGATAGACCTTCACGCCCCATTTCCCCCTGTACCCGAACATCGGTTCCGCCGGGGTGGAACTGAAGCCGAACGCCTTGCCCTCCCTCGTCTCGCCCCGGTACTCGGCGAGCGATACCGTCCCGTAGCGGCGCAGCACCTCCACGGTGATGCCCGATGCGCCCCAGTAGACAAGCTCCCCCTCGGTGAAGGGCTTCTCCGCCGCCCGGTAGGGCTTCGGTTCGGGACGGTCGGCGGACACAGCCGCCTCTTCCGTGTCCGTTCCGGCTTCCCCGGCACCGCCGCCCCTTGCGCCCGGCACGAGCCGCAATCTCCGACAGCCCCCGGTTCCCACCGTCCCGTCGGTCGGGCTGTCCCCGTCCAGTCCGAGGCACAGCTCCCGGTCGATGGTGTGCAGCACCTCCACGAAGTCGGCGGCGTTCCGGCAGTCCAGCCCTTTCAGCTTCGCCACGAGGAAGAAGCAGTCTCCCGAATAGTCCCCGTTGCCGAAGTCCTTCATCCGGTACGTACCGCTCCGGCGGTCGTAATACACGTTGCACGAAGCCTTGCTGTCGGCGTACAGCGGGTTCAGGAAGTTCCTGCCCACCCGCCACTTCACGGGCAGGTAGTGGCGGAACACGTCCAGCCCGTTACTGGTTCTTGCCAGCACTTCTTCCTTTCTTACCATAGCTTCCGTTTTTTCGGTTATGCAGGGGATGTTCCGCTATCATCCGGTCGATCTTGGCGGCGGGCGTCTCCACCATCCACCGCTCACGCAGGCTCTCGACAGCCTGCCGGGGATAGCGTATCTGCCGCCCGATCATCGAATAGGGGACGATGTTCTTCTGGCGGTAGCGTTGCAGGGTGCGGTGGCTGATGTCCAGCGCCTCGCACACCTCCTTGTGCGTCATCCACTTCGGGTCGGCTTTCCGTCCCTTGGTCACAGGGCTTTCCGCTTCCTCTTTCCGTTTGCGCTCCGTTTCCTCCCGGTTCCGGGATTCCTCCACGTAGGCGGTTATCTTCTCGATCTTCTCCACGAGCAGGCGGTAGGCGTTGCTCTCGATGGTCATTATTTCCATTGTCGTACTCATTTTTAGGTTTCTGCCGCAAATGTCGCCCGATTCGCCGGTTTTTCCTGCCACTATACCAGCACCTTGGCAAAGATTTTTTTTCGGGGCGCATTTTCGCCCTTGCCGCCGTTCCGGGCGGTAAAAAGGACCGAGACGGGGTAAAAAAGAGCGTCCGGAAGGCTCTTTCCAGCCCTTCGGACGCTCCCTTCCCGTGTCCTGCCGTCTCTGCCGCCCCGTTGCCAACTTGCTACCGGCTATCCATGTCCCGCATCTTTTTCAGCAGCCTCTCCTTCATCTCGTCCAAGAACGCCGTCGGGTTCTGTTGCCCCCGCAGCCTGCCGAAAGCGTGGTACACGTTGCCCAGATCCACGTGGAAATGCTTCTCGAACAGCGCAGCCAGCTCGCCGATCTCGGCGTTGCCCTCGTCCACGCTTCCCGTCACGTGTATGCCATAGACGAGCAGTATGGCGGCAACCTTCGTGTTCGTCCAGCGGTGTTCCTTCTCCGGCACGGCTTCCGTCTCCGTCCCCTGCGCCGCACGCTCCATCCGGCGGCTCAAGTATACCAGCAGCATCTCCACCGAGATCAGCCGTGCCGCCAGTATGTCGTAGCCCGTGGAGAACTCCGCCTCCTCGTCCAGCACGAAGCTGCCGCTCTCGGGGCTTAGCTCGCCCTTCGCCCGCAGGAAATAGTAGCTGTCCCGGTACGTCGCCCCGCTGTGATAATACTGGTAAAAGGGCAGGTAGCGTTCCATCATCCGCTCGGCACGCTCCATCGCCTTGCGGTAGTACGGTTCGGCGACACGCAGGCAGGCGGGGCAGCCGCTCTCTATCTGGTACACCCGGTAATAGTACAGCAGCCTGCCCGTCAGGGCGGGTTTGTAATACTTGAAGTAGAGGATCTCCTTCGCGTCCCCGGCGAACGGATGGGCGAGGGCGTACTCCTTCAGTTCCCGGTTCTTGCCTTTCAGGTACGAGACCATCTCACGGCAGACGCCTATCACCTCCTTGCCGTCCATGCCGGGGGCTGTGGTCGCCATGCGCTGATCCACCTCCTTCAGCAGCCCGTTAAAATATTCTTCCATATAAATCTTGTTTCATGTTGTTTATAAGGGCGCAAAGTTAGCGGACGGCAGGGAAACGGACGTTCTGAATCCTCACCGCCGGATTCGGATTGTCCGCCAATCGGCCCCGGACGGTCGGTTTTTCACGGCAGGGCTGGAAAAGGGAGGCTAAACTGTACGGGCGCACCGGGCGATTTCACGGATTTCGGCAGGAGTAGCCTTCAGGTGCTTCTTGCAGAAGTCCCACAGGTAGCTCGGAGTGGCGAAGCCGCACACGTCGGCAATCTCTTGAAGGGGCATGTCCGTGTCCGCCAGCAGGGAGGTTACGTGCGCTTTCCGCTGTTCCGTCAGCCAGCGGTGCGGAGTGGTGTTCAGCTCCTCCTTGAAACGCCGTCCCAGCGTATTGACCGACATGGCGCATTCCCGTGCCAGTTCCTCCACGTTCTTCACCTTGGGCAGAGCCAGTGCGATTTCTTCCCGGAACGAGCAGCCCCGCAGGTGCGGCAGGTACTTTTCCACCTCCTGCAAGTCCGCCTTGCCGAACATCGGCGGTATGCCCTTGCGGTACTCGGACGCCCGTTCACGGCGGAAGCGGAACAGCAGTCCCGCCAGACGGTTGCAGAGCACGTTCAGGTGCGGGTATTCGTCGTAGGCGTTGATGCTTGCCTGCATCCGGCAGAGGAACAGGAATCCTCTGCAGTCCTTCTCCCGGAAATACGCCTCCGCCGTTTCCAGCAGGAAGTCTGACGAGCTTCCGTGGCGGTGATAGGCGACCAGTATCAGCAGCCCGGCTTCCTCCTTTACCCGGCACGAAAGTACGGGGCAGTGTTCCCGCAGCAGCTCCACCAGCCGCACCATCCGTCCGTTCTCCCGTGCGAGCCGTTCCGCCGCAATCCATGTCACCGGACGCTCCGCATCCGTTTGCGGCAATACCCTGCGTACCTTTTCCATCCATTCCCGCCATCCCTCCCGGACGGCTTCATTCATTAGAATTAGTGTAAGATTCTGTTTCATTTTGTTTCAACACGATATTAAATAATACAAATCTTACACGAAATTACAAATTGTTTGCAATAGATGTCCTGCCGACACCCCGTATCGGTCACGATATTTCCTTGAATTACAGATTCGGATTTTGCTCCATAGGTTCGGATATTCAGTCGTGAAAAAACAGAAAGGCTGTACCGGTTCCACCCGCAGAACGGCATGACAGTAAGCAGGGGGAGCCGGAAGAAAGTCATTCGCCGGTTGGTGAGTGCGTCTTTTCAACGGGATATTTGCCGTCCCGTATCTCCTGCAACCTTTCGATCAGTGGTTGCTCCTTGGAATGGTTCTTTTGTTCGGCTATAATGAAGAACGATGCAAAACTGCCGATAACATACAGCCAGAACAGGCATTGACCGAGCAATTTCCGGTATTCGCCCACTGTCTCGTACTTCGCCTGCATCGCTTTCAGCTTCGCAGGACGGTAATACAACTTTCTGGCAATCCAGATAAAAGGAGCGAGCATCGCTGCGGCGAACAGGTAGGCAACCGGGTTGAACCTGCTCCATTCCACCTTGTCCGTCAGGGAAGAGAACCAGCCCGTCAGCATATCCCATCCCCATGCCTCGAACAAAAGATGGAGAGCCATCAGGTTAAGAAACCACAGGATTGCCATCGTCCACGTGGCATTGGAGATAACCGCCTTGTCTTTCCTTGCACGTTTGTTCTTGCTCCAGAAGTAATACATCCAGTATGCCGGTTCCTTGAACATAGCTTCCTCCTTTCCTTGTTTTCCGCTTGCTTATCCCGTTACGAAGAACAGCAACAGGGCGCATCCCGTTGCGGCGGCAACGATCAGCCCCAGCCAGAAACGGTAACTCCTTTCACCCAGCGTACCCAGCCAGAAATTCCCTTCCCAACTTCCCGGACGGGAGTACGTCCACCGCCATCCGCAGACAATCCCCACAAGCCACAGCAGCAGGATTCCCGCCACGATCAGGTAGCCGTACCTCGGATGCGCCTGCAACCACTCCGGCAGACCCTCCATAAACTCGCTTATCTTATCGAACCATTCCATAACAATAACAGAAAAAGCCAAATTCATACCTTACGGACGAACCGTTATACCTCAAAACAAAAATAGCGAAAAGTCCAATCATTCAAAAAGTTTCACCGCAAAATTCTTTTCCGTTTGGAAGAAATACGTTTTATTTGCACCTGCATAGCCGCAAACGTATGAAGAAAGCCTCCCCACATAAAAGAACCAGCCGGTTGAAGCTCCCCGGATTCTTCGACCACTTCTTCTATTGGACGTGGTACAGTTGTCGGCATGGCTTCCCGGACCGTAGTTTTGCGGTCATCAGCGTGATTCAGTTCGCCTGCCTCCTGTTTCCTGTCGCCATCGCTTTACAGTTCTTGGACACTCCGGCTGTCCGCTTCCTTTACGAAACAGACAACCGCCTTACGTTTTTCCCGCTGATACTGCCGTTCCCCGTATTGCTCTGGAGGAATATGCGCATCTATACCGAGGAGCGTTACCGCATGATACACGACTATTACGGGGCGTTCCATGTATCGGTACGGCAACGCTATCGCCTCCGTTTCCTTGTCTGCACGGTGCTTGCAGTCCTTGCCATCCTGCTTGAAATACGGCTGTTCACCCTTTATCATGACCGCTGCACGGCCATATCCTCCGGCAACAGCCATCCCGCAAGCCTCTATGTCCCGTACCGGTATGACAACGGCAACGACCCCGTGCAGGAAGGCGTTTACCGCATCGTCGATGAAAAAGGGCGTATCGGATATGCGGACGAGCATGGCAATACCCTCATAGAACCACGCTTCGCTTTTGGCTTTCCTTTCGAGAACGGGAAGGCGAAAGTAACCGACACGGGAGAACAGAAAGAAGTTCCCGGTTCGGATGGGGAATACCACTATTGGGAAAGCGATGATTGGTATTACATCAACCACAAAGGGCAAAGGATTGAATAAAAGCCCCAAGACTGCCCTAAGCCCGACATTCCAGCCACCCCACCTGCCAAGCCCTATCGGAATACCCCGTTCATCCCACCTTTCCCCCGAGACAAACATCAAAATTCAAAACCAGTTCATTTACAGCAACTTAAAAGAATATCGGTGCAAGCCGCAAAACAGCCCTGTGTGGCTGGTGCAAGGTGCAGCTATATATATAAATATAGCTGCACCTTGCACCACAGAAATACACACTGAAAATCAACACCTTACACTTTTAGTAAAACCACGGGTGCAACCTCGTTTTTTGCACCACCTCCTGATTTTATGCTTTTCCTGTAATCCGGTAATCCCGAAAAATAAAAAATCCCCGAAACATTTCCCTTTTTCGGTCAAAATCCCTATATTTGCATCAGTTCCAAGAGCAGAGCGAAGCAATGCAGCGAAACCCGCACAGCTACCAAATCGCTACCGGCTACCGAACTTTCTACTCTTTAAGTCTTATCTACCAACCGATTAAAAAAAAACGATTGTTTTTCGGTAAAAAAGAAAACATATCCATTCACGAATTGGCGGACAAGGGTGCTGAATGGGGACTTTTTCTCTCCGACAGCAATACTCCACTATCAGCCAAGACAATAGAAATAGAATTGGGAGAAATCTGGAGAGGTGAACATCTACAAAAAGTTATGGAGAAGAAGAGTAAAAACAAGAATAAAGATAAGAAATAAATGGACAACAATTAAATATTGACACCCTATATACAATCTACTATATCTTTGCCCCCACTTTAGCAAAGATTAAGCCCCGCAAATCGAGAAGATGTCGCTTTATCCCCAAAGTGATGTCTTCTCTTTTTTTATGCCCGACATAAACACCAACTAAAGAACTAAGAATTAATAATTTAAAATTAAACACAATGAGAAAACTAAAGAAACCCGCTTCAATCTATGAAGCACTCAGAAAGAAATGGAAAATACGAATCATGCTCGAAAAAGCCTACACGGAAGACGCAGCACTATGGATGACCGACAGAATTGAAAGCCTCATCAGCCACATGCAGTATGGATATGCACTTGTGGCATATTACAAACAGGACGGAACCTTCAAGTTTGTAAAAGCAACACTACTTCCATACGAAAAATGTTTCCGTCGGAAATACGATATACATCATATAGAAGGGCACATCATCTACTGGGATGTAGAACTACAGGCGTGGAGAAGCTTCCAGCTGGAAAACTTTCTGGAATGGAGACCGATCAATTGACAGTTGACAATTAATGATTAACAATTAAAGAATGAAGTTATGGCAATGATATACAATAGCATACCTTATTTTCCTACTCAGGTGAGCTTCTTCGAAGAAGTGGCTATGGAACTGATAGAAGCTAGGTATGGAATGAAAGCGGAAACGGCAGTCATGAAATTAGTGTGCAAGATATACAAGGAAAACGGATACTACATGGTATGGAATGAAGAACAGTGTACACTCTTCACCAACAAAGTGGGAAGGGAAATTGCGAAAGAAGAGATGCAGGGAATTGTGGAGACACTGATGGAAAAGGGGTTCTTCGACAAAGAAACCTATAAGGAACACGGAATACTGACTTCCGTAGAGATCCAAAGAGTATGGCTCGAAGCAACCAAACGTAGGAAAAGGGACTTAGAGTCCCTGCCCTACATGCTGGTGAAGACGGAAGAAAGTGATAAGGGCGGTAAAGACGGCAAAGCCGATAAAGAGACCGATGGTATGCAAAACCCTCAAAATTGCATGCAGGATGCAGACAATTTCACCGAAAATGCCGACAATCCCGAACAAAACAAAACAGAACAAAACAAAGCAAACGAAAATAGAGAACTTCCCCCTCTAACTCCCCCGCCGGGGGAGGATGTCGGGGTATGGAGGAAATATTCTTTCATTGAGTTTCCGGGATATGCCTACAACAAGAATACCCACAACCTGGAATGTCTCCTACTCGCACTGGACGGGCTACATATCAACGATCCGAATGATACGAAAGCGATATTAAAGTTGTCCGACTACGGACGGCTGGGAAACGAAGTCTGGAAAATAATACACGCAACCAAGTGGAGTATAGTGAACAGCAAAGGGAAATATCTGATAGGAGCACTGAACAAGGCACGCACACAAGGATAAAAAACCGCAAAATCAGAGGCTAAAACGGGCACTGATTATCAGAGGATTACAAGGAGTTAACTTCCTGTCGACAAGGAGTTAACTTCTTGTCGGCAAACTCTTAACTTCTTGTAGACAAGGTATTGTAGCCCCACAATTTATTTAACGGGTTCTATCTTCCAATCAGCCAGCGTATGTCGTTTCGTGTCGAAATTTATCCCCACCTTCACTACCGGAAGTCCGCACAGCGCAAAACGTTCGGGATAATTTTTCAGGTCAATCTGCTGCATAGCCGCATCAGCACTCTTATCAAGTTTCAACTCAACAACATAGAGAGTCGTCCAACTGCGCATCACCATATCCACACGACCACGGGGAGTACGTACTTCTACATCAACATAATATCCCAAAAGGTTAAGTGTCATTTGTGATATATGAAGGAATCAGATTACGCATCAATCCAATACGAACTTCCTTATTAGGAATATCAAGCGTATATATGTCGAAAACACTGTCATAACCTTTTATTGTGATATAGCCGCTTTGATAGAGCAAGGGAGTAATATTGGTCATACGCTCCGTGGGAGCATCAAACTCCGCAGCAACAGCCTCTATTCCGCCTATTTCAGATGGAAGAACGCCAAATTTATTCAGCATCTCTATCAAATAAGTAGGAGTACCGCTGCCAAACCAATAGGAGTTAAATTTGCCATCGTTAAAAGCATTGAACAGACTAAAAGGATTGTAAATATCTGGTGAAGGCCAGGTAAAATGATAACCATCATAGTTCTCTTTCAATTTTGCCAGCACTTCATCACGCGTTATTTGCATTTTTTCCGCCAACAAATCCAGATCATAGCTCATTTGCTCCTTTATTTCTTCTTCCGTAATGCCGCAGATGGCAGCATAAGGTTCGTCCATACTGATGTTCTTGATATTATTCAGTTCACTGAAGATGCTCAGTTGGGAAAACTTCGTGATTCCGGTCAGAAACACATAGCGCAAATAAGGGTCACAGGCTTTCAGCGGGCTGTAGAAGTTACGCATCACATTGCGAAGTATGGGCAGATTCTTATCCTCATGCATTACATCAAGAAGCGGAGCATCATATTCGTCAATCAAGACAACAACCTGTTTGCCGGTCTGCTGATAAGCACGCTGAATTAAACCCGTTAAACGATCATTCAACATTACTTCCCCATCCAGTCGACCATAGATTTCTTCGTATCTGTACAACTGAATATTCAACATACTCTCTAACCGTTCCCTATCCACGTGTTTTGCCAGACTCATATCAAAGTGAAAAACTGGATATGACATCCATTCCGTCTCCAATTTCTCGATAACAAGCCCTTTGAACAATTCCTTCCGACCTTCGAAATAGCTATGAAGCGTACTGGCCAGCAACGACTTGCCAAAACGGCGCGGTCGACTTAGAAACATATATTTAGAAGCGGAATGCGTCATGCGATAGACGTATCCGTTTTGTCAATATACAAATAGTTCTTTCCTATAATTTCTGAGAAAGTCTGTATTCCTACCGGATAAAATTTCTGTTGTTGCTCCATATCAAGCCTCCGTTTCTTTGATTACAAAGTTACAACAAAAGAACAGAACGACAAACAAACAGAATTATTTATCTTTTTTCGTCTTTTAATCTCCGCCTCACGGATTCTGTTTCGTACGATTTACCAACGACAAATGTAACCAGCCATAAATACCCAATATAATAACCAACAATGTCTGTATACCATGTACTATCAGGGCAAAAACTCCCGCATCAGTAGCATTGACACCGTATAGCATCATCATTGTAATGACAGCGAAATGCCACGGTCCCGCCCCATTAGGAGTAGGGACAATCACAGCAAAAGTGCCGCCTACAAACATCACCAGACCCGCCAGAAAGCTGAGATGTTCAGTAAAAGCGAAGCAATAGAAAGTGATATAAAAGTGATAAAAGTAACATCCCCATATCAACACCGTGTAAAGGAGGAAAAGCGGTATATTCTTCACACTCTTCAATGACATCACACCTTCCCATACATTCAGCACCACTCCTTTCACTTTCTCGAAGAAAGAAAGCATACGCAGAAGGAAATAGAGTAATACTAATACACCAATGATACTAAAAAGAACGACATAAAACCAGGGAGATGTCACCAGATGCACCAGCGAAGGAACTTTCGTACCTGTCTCTTCAAAAAAACGAAGGAAGACGGGCATCTGCATCAGAAAAGTAATCCCGGTAATCAAAAGAATGGTCAATGTATCTATCAAGCGTTCCGTTACCACTGTTCCAAGCGATTTGGCAAAAGAAACATCGTCATATTTGGCAAGCATACCGCAACGGGAAACTTCGCCTACACGGGGTAAAACAAGATTAGCGGCATAGGAAACAAAAATAGCATCCACACAATCGCTCGTCTTTGGATAAGCTCCGAGCGGCGCAAGCGTCTGTTTCCAACGCCAGCCACGGAAAACATGGCTCATCACACCAAAAAACAACGAAAACAGCATCCATCCCCAGTTCGTTCCATGCAGAAGTACCTCCTTGGCGCGTGCAAAATCAAAATCTCGATACACCCAATAAAGAATAAAACCGCCCAAAGCGACCGGTAAAAGGATCTTCAGTGTCTTTTTTAATAGTTTATTCATGCAGAATTCGTTATTCTTCGTCGAAAAGGATTACCTTTGTGGGCTGCAAATACAGCACTTTCCCAAAAGGACGGTCTCCGTTTGCGGTGCAAAAGTAACGATTTAGTTGATAAATGAAATTAGTAAAGCCTAAAAAGTTTCTCGGCCAGCATTTTCTGAAAGATCTGAAAGTGGCACAGGATATAGCCGATACGGTAGACGCATGTCCCGGCCTCCCCATTCTGGAAGTAGGTCCGGGCATGGGTGTATTGACCCAGTTTCTGGTGAGAAAAGAACGTCCGGTGAAGGTGGTGGAATTGGATTATGAGTCCGTAGCCTATCTGCGTGAAGAATATCCGTCGCTGGAAGACAACATCATTGAAGATGACTTCCTGAAAATGAATCTCCAACGCCTGTTCGACGGGCAACCTTTTGTACTGACAGGAAACTATCCTTATAATATATCCAGCCAGATATTCTTCAAGATGTTGGATAACAAAGAACTGATACCTTGTTGTACCGGTATGATACAGAAAGAAGTGGCCGAACGTATTGCCGCCGGACCGGGCAGTAAAACGTATGGCATCCTGAGCATATTGATACAGGCATGGTATCGTGTAGAATATCTTTTCACCGTACACGAGCATGTATTCAATCCGCCACCCAAAGTGAAAAGCGCAGTCATCCGTATGACGCGAAACGAAACGAAAGAGTTGGGTTGTGACGAGAAGCTGTTCAAACAAGTAGTGAAAACGACTTTTAATCAACGCCGCAAAACCCTGAGAAATTCGATAAAGCCGATACTCGGCAAAGATTGTCCGCTGACGGAAGACGTTTTGTTTAACAAACGACCAGAACAACTATCAGTACAGGAATTTATCAGTCTGACCAACCGGGTTGAACAGGCCTTGAAAGAGATTAGAGAAACAAGTGATGAAACCAAAAAATGATAATTAAAGATTTTAGGCGCGGATTGTGCGGATGAGCGCGTAGCTTTTAATCCGTGAAATCCGCGTAATCCGCGCCTAAAATTATCACGGCTTAGCCCGCTAAATTATCATTTTAAAAAGAGGAGAAAGATTATGGAGATGGACGAAGAATACATTGACAATGTCAAAAACCTCATAGAACAAAAGGACGCTGAGAACGTCAAAGCACTCCTTATAGACCTGCACCCTGCGGATATTGCCGAACTGTGCAATGACCTGAGTCCTGAGGAAGCACGTTTCGTATACCGCTTACTGGATAACGAAACGGCGGCAGACGTGTTGATGGAAATGGATGAAGATGTCCGTAAAGAATTCCTGGAAATACTCCCGTCGGAAACCATTGCCAAACGCTTTGTGGACTACATGGATACGGATGATGCCGTAGACCTGATGCGTGAGCTGGATGAAGAGAAACAGGAAGAAATTCTTTCTCACATTGAAGACATCGAACAGGCAGGAGACATCGTAGACCTGTTGAAGTACGACGAAGACACCGCCGGTGGTTTGATGGGTACTGAAATGGTGGTCGTAAACGAGAACTGGAGTATGCCGGAGTGCCTGAAAGAGATGCGCCAGCAAGCTGAGCAGTTGGATGAGATCTATTATGTCTATGTCATCGACGACGAAAACCGCCTGCAAGGAGTGTTTCCACTGAAAAAGATGATTACCTCCCCTTCTGTATCCAAGGTTAAACACGTGATGAGGAAAGACCCCATTTCTGTACGCGTAGACACATCTGTGGACGATGTGGTACAGACCATTGAGAAATATGACTTGGTAGCCGTTCCTGTTATCGACAGTATCGGACGGCTTGTGGGGCAAATCACCGTAGACGACGTCATGGATGAAGTTCGTGAGCAATCGGAACGTGATTACCAGTTGGCATCCGGTCTTTCCCAGGATGTGGAAACGGATGATAATGTAATGCGCCAGACCAGCGCCCGCTTGCCATGGCTTATTATCGGTATGCTGGGGGGTATCGGCAATTCCATGATTTTAGGTAATTTCGATGCTACTTTCGCAGCCCATCCCGAGATGGCACTCTACATCCCGCTGATCGGTGGTACAGGCGGAAACGTGGGAACACAATCTTCGGCCATCATCGTACAGGGCCTTGCCAACAACTCGCTGGATGCAAAAGATACTTTCAAGCAAATTACCAAGGAATCCGTAGTGGCCCTTATCAACGCTACTATTATTTCCTTATTAGTATATATATATAATTTTGTCCGGTTCGGCGCAACTGCCACCGTCACCTATTCCGTTTCTATCAGCCTGTTTGCAGTAGTGATGTTCGCATCTATCTTCGGCACACTGGTACCTATGACACTGGAAAAGTTGAAGGTAGACCCAGCCATCGCTACCGGTCCGTTTATTGCGATTACCAATGATATTATAGGCATGATGTTATATATGGGAATTACCGTACTTCTATCCTAAAACAAGAAAAATGAAAAAAAACTAAGGAAAAAAGTATGAAGTAATTGTTTTATTTCATTAATTTGTGACCTACTGTAACCCGAACGGGTAAAACCGTTTTTTAAAATGTATGTACAATGATGGACACTCATGACACTAATCTCCCCGAAAAGGCGGTGGAATTAGAAGAAGAAAAGAAAGCAGCTGAGGTTTCAGAACCGGCTCTGACGGAAACTCCGGCTGAAGAAGCAAAGCAGGAAGAGCAGCCGGTAGAAGCCGCACAAAAGCTAAGCAAGGAAGAAATCCTGGCTAAATTGAAAGAGATTTCCGCAGATGTGGAAAACGCCGGCAAACAGGAGATAGATAGTCTGAAACAGGCTTTCTATAAGCTTCATAATGCCGAACAAGAAGCGACAAAGAAGCTGTTTATCGAAAACGGGGGAGTAGCAGAGAATTTCATTCCGACAACGGATGCTGTTGAAGAGGAATTCAAAAATATCATGTCCGTCATTAAAGAAAAGAGAGGTGCATTGTCAGCTGAACAGGAACAACAAAAAGAGCTGAACCTGCAAATCAAACTTTCCATTATCGAGGAACTGAAAGAACTGGTAGAGTCACCCGACGATGCCAACAAATCCTACTCAGAATTCAAGAAGTTACAGCAACAGTGGAATGAAGTGAAACTTATTCCGCAAGCCAAAGTCAACGAACTGTGGAAGAGTTATCAACTCTATGTGGAGAAGTTCTACGATCTGTTGAAGCTGAATAATGAATTCCGCGAATATGACTTCAAGAAAAACCTGGAAATAAAGACACATCTATGTGAAGCTGCCGAAAAGCTGGCTGATGAAGCAGATGTAGTGTCAGCTTTCCACCAGTTACAAAAGCTACATCAGGAATTCCGTGACACGGGTCCGGTTGCAAAAGAACTGCGTGACGAAGTATGGAATCGATTTAAAGCTGCTTCTACAGCCGTAAATCGCCGTCATCAACAACACTTCGAATCATTGAAGGAAGTAGAGCAGCATAATCTTGACCAGAAAACAGTGATTTGTGAAATCATTGAAGCAATAGACTACAACGAATTAACCAATTTTGCTGCGTGGGACAATAAAACACAGGAGATCATTGCCCTGCAAAACAAGTGGAAGACCATCGGTTTTGCACCGCAAAAGATGAATGTGAAGATATTCGAACGTTTCCGTAAAGCGTGTGATGAATTCTTCCGCAAGAAAGGTGAATTCTTTAAAGCCCTGAAAGAGGGCATGAATGCAAACTTGGATAAGAAACGTGCTCTTTGTGAGAAAGCTGAAGCTCTGAAAGATAGCACCGACTGGAAAGCAACCGCTGACGAACTAACCAAACTGCAAAAAGAATGGAAGACTATCGGTCCGGTAGCAAAGAAATATTCTGATGCAATATGGAAACGGTTTATTTCCGCTTGTGACTACTTCTTCGAACAAAAGAACAAGGCTACTTCCTCCCAACGTTCCGTTGAGATAGACAACCTGAATAAGAAGAAGGAAATCATCGAGAAGTTGGGTGCCATTGATGAGAATATGGATACGGATGAAGCTACTCAGTTGGTACGCGAATTAATGAAGGAATGGAACAACATCGGCCATGTACCTTTCAAGGAAAAAGACCGTTTGTATAAGCAATACCACGGACAAGTGGACAAATTGTTCGACCACTTCAACATCAGCGCTGCCAATAAGAAGTTGAGTAACTTCAAATCCAACATCAGCAGTATTCAGGAAGGCAGCCCGCAGTCACTCTATCGCGAACGCGAGAAACTGGTACGTGCAGCAGATGCCATGAAGAACGAATTGCAGACTTATGAAAATAATCTTGGCTTCCTGACAGCTTCTTCAAAGAAAGGCAACAGCCTGCTGACAGAACTAAACCGCAAAGTAGAAAAACTGAAGGCAGATATTGAATTGGTAAAACAAAAGATTAAGGTTATCGACGATTCCATTCGTAGCGCCGAATAATTTTAAGCCTATATATACAAAGAGGGTGTTTCAACATTTTGAAACACCCTCTTTGTTATTTATATCTTATCTTAATGATGGAACAAACGAATACCTGTAAATGCCATAGCAATACCGTATTTATCGCAGGTTTCAATAACATGATCATCACGTACTGAACCTCCTGCCTGGGCAATGTATTCCACACCAGTCTTGTGAGCACGCTCTATATTATCTCCAAACGGGAAGAAAGCATCTGAACCAAGAGCTACTCCTTTCAGAGTATTCAGCCATTCGCGCTTTTCCTCACGCGTCAGCACTTCCGGTTTTTCTGTAAAGAACTGCTCCCAAATACCGTCAGCCAACACATCATCATGGTCATCGCTAATGTAAATATCAATCGTATTATCACGGTCGGCACGGCGGATTTTCTCTACCCAGGGCAAGTTCAATACTTTTGGATGCTGGCGAAGATACCAGATATCAGCTTTATTTCCAGCTAAACGGGTACAGTGAATACGGCTTTGCTGTCCTGCCCCGATACCAATCGCTTGTCCGTCTTTCACATAACATACAGAATTGGACTGCGTATATTTCAAAGTAATAAGCGCTATCATTAAATCACGCTTTGCAGCATCCGGAAAAGTCTTATTCCGCGTAGGAATATTAGCGAACAGTTCGCTGCCATTCAGCTGAATCTCATTACGTCCCTGTTCAAAAGTTATCCCGAACACATCCTTACGCTCAATCGGTGCAGGTTTATACGAAGGATCAATCTTAATCACATTATAAGTACCCTTACGCTTGTTCTTCAGAATTTCGAGTGCCTCATCCGTATATCCCGGAGCAATAACACCATCGGATACTTCCCGGTTAATAAAACGGGCAGTCGCCTCATCACAGACATCACTCAAAGCTATAAAATCTCCGTAAGATGACATACGGTCCGCACCACGGGCACGCACATATGCACTGGCCAGAGGAGAAAGCGGCAAGTTGTCAACAAAATAAATCTGTTTCATTGTCTCATCCAATTCCAGACCAATAGCTACACCTGCAGGGCTAACATGTTTGAATGAAGTCGCAGCCGGCATTCCGGTAGCCGCTTTCAATTCTTTCACCAACTGCCAACCGTTCAGTGCATCCATAAAATTGATGTATCCCGGGCGTCCGTTCAGGACTTCGATAGGTAACTCCCCCTCCTGCATAAAAATGCGGGCCGGCTTCTGATTAGGGTTACAGCCGTACTTGAGTTCTAACTCTTTTGCCATAGTTTTAATTATTTTGAATAGAATTGCTACATTATTACTTAAAACATAAAGTATGATCAATCATTATAAATCCATAACAATACAGGCTTGGTTTCAGCCTTTAACAACACATCAATTTGCCTCATCGTTTCATTACAAATCACCGGACATCCCTGACTCATGCCTAATGGAAGATGTGAAGGATAAACCTCTGTCGCAGGCAAAGGAGTATAAGAATGTAATACGACAATACGTTTGAAAGCATTATCATTAGTGGGTTCCAGACCATGCAATTTATAATGAACATTGATTCCCCATTTGCTGTAAGCCCGAATACCGACTTTGTATTTTCCCAGAGAAGAGCAAAGACTTCCCGGCGTATTGCTAAAAACAGGTTTGGAAGGTGTACTATCTTTCCCATAACCATGGGCACAAAGACTTGCATACTTAATGGAATCTCCTTTAAAATCCCAAACAAAGAAACGTTTTTTACCAGAATGTATGCTGAAATCTACTAAGAAACAATAATTTGTACTGAATCCCTTACTAACGCAATATGCCTTTGCTTCATGCGCTTTCGATTTCAGACGTTGATGATCGACAGCATTCACCGTAATGCTTTTACCACATTCGGCACATGCTCTACCCTCTAATCCTAAAATAAAGAAAAATAGCAGCAGAAACAGAATGAATCTCTTCATAAGCTTCATTATCGTATTAATAGACTTAGGGACAAAAAAGCAAAAAAGCTACGAACTTATTACATTCGCAGCTTTTTTAGTTGGGCTACCTGGATTCGAACCAGGAATGACAGGACCAGAATCTGTAGTGTTACCATTACACCATAGCCCAATAACAGGTCGTTCCTGTTTTGCGGTTGCAAAGATACAAAGAATTTGATAATCCAAAACAATTTCTCGTGTTTTTTTCTCTAAAATCTGCTAAGATGCCGTATGCCAAAGAAATATATACCTAAAAAAAATCAAAAATTGAAAGACTTTTTCCCTTTTAGGTGTTTGATACAAGAATTCAGCGTATATTTGTCAACTGTTTAATTTTAATAATAAGTAATGAACGAATCAAAGAAACTCATTCAACAAATAACCGAAGGTATACAAGATAAAAAAGGAAAAAATATTGTAATAGCAGATCTTTCTAAAATTGGCGATACTATCTGCAACTATCTCGTCATTTGTCAGGGAAACTCCCCAAGCCAAGTGACCGCCATTGTAGAGTCCGTAAAGGAATTCACCCGCAAAGGCGCTAACAGCAAACCTTTTGCAATAGACGGATTGCGCAATGCCGAATGGGTAGCAATGGATTACTCCGACATATTGGTCCATGTGTTTCTACCCGAAACGAGAGACTTCTACAATCTGGAAAATCTCTGGGCCGACGCCAAATTAACCCAAATACCTGACATTGATTAATAAGCCCTATGGACAACAATAATAATAACGCTAACAAAAAGCCCAATAAGGTAAATATGCCCAAGTTCAACCTGAACTGGCTGTATATGATCATAGCCATGATGCTTCTGGGCTTGTACATCACCAATGAAAACAGTACCGGAATCAAAAGTGTCTCTTATGACGAATTCCAGCAATACGTACGTGACGGCTATATGAGCAAAATCATCGGCTATGATGATAACTCTGTAGAAGCATATATCAAGCCACAATACGTTAAAAACGTATTTCAGGCAGACTCTAGTAAAGTGGGTAAAAATCCCATGATTACAACTGAAGCACCGTCTCGTGAAAGTTTGGGAAACTTCCTGCAAAAGGAAAAAGATGAACTGCACTTTGACGGTTCTATCAACTACGAAAAGAAACGCAATTATTTCGGGGTCGTACTGTGGCAGATCCTGCCTATTGCTTTCCTTATAGGTTTCTGGATATTCATGTCACGCCGTCTGAGCGGTGGTGGCGGTGCAGGCGGTGGCGGCATTTTCAATGTCGGTAAATCGCGTGCCCAACTGTTCGAGAAGGGGACTCCCGTAAAAGTTACATTCAAAGATGTAGCCGGACTTGCCGAGGCCAAACAGGAAGTAGAGGAAATTGTGGAATTCCTGAAAGAACCGCAAAAATATACAGACCTGGGAGGTAAGATACCCAAGGGTGCATTGCTGGTAGGCCCTCCAGGAACCGGTAAGACCCTGCTTGCCAAAGCTGTGGCAGGCGAGGCCAACGTACCGTTCTTCTCACTGGCTGGTTCCGACTTTGTGGAAATGTTTGTCGGTGTAGGTGCATCACGTGTACGTGACTTGTTCCGCCAAGCCAAAGAAAAAGCCCCCTGTATCGTGTTCATTGATGAAATTGACGCCGTAGGTCGTGCCCGCGCCAAAGCTGCCGCAATGGGTGGAAATGATGAACGCGAAAACACATTGAACCAGTTATTGACAGAAATGGACGGTTTCGGTTCCAACAGTGGTGTAATCATCCTGGCTGCTACCAACCGTGTAGACGTTTTGGACAAAGCCTTGCTGCGTGCCGGACGTTTTGACCGCCAGATTCATGTAGACCTTCCCGACCTCAACGAACGTAAGGAAGTATTCGGCGTACACTTACGCCCCATCAAAATAGATAATACAGTAGACGTAGACCTGTTGGCACGCCAAACCCCGGGCTTCTCCGGTGCCGATATCGCCAATGTCTGCAATGAGGCTGCACTGATCGCTGCCCGCCACGGCAAAAAGTTCGTAGGCAAACAAGATTTCCTCGATGCCGTAGACCGTATTGTTGGTGGGCTGGAAAAGAAGACGAAAATCACCACGGAAGCGGAACGTCGTTCCATCGCTATCCACGAGGCAGGACATGCTTCCATCTCCTGGTTACTGGAATATGCCAATCCGTTGATTAAAGTAACGATTGTTCCACGCGGACGTGCACTGGGTGCTGCCTGGTATTTGCCCGAAGAACGCCAGATTACCACCAAAGAACAAATGCTTGATGAGATGTGCGCCACATTGGGTGGACGTGCTGCTGAGGATTTGTTCCTGGGACGTATTTCGACCGGTGCCATGAATGACCTGGAACGTGTTACGAAACAGGCTTTCGGCATGATTGCCTACCTAGGAATGAGCGAAAAGCTGCCCAACCTCTGTTATTATAGCAACGATGAATATTCTTTCAATCGTCCGTACAGCGAAAAAACTGCTGAACTGATTGACGAAGAAGTGAAGAATATGGTGAACGAACAGTACGAACGTGCTAAGAAAATACTTTCCGAACATAAGGATGGGCACGCCAAACTGTCACAGTTGCTGATAGATAAAGAAGTTATCTTTGCAGAAGATGTGGAAGAAATCTTCGGAAAACGTCCTTGGGCTTCCCGTTCTGAAGAAATCAGTGCAAACAAGATTTCGGAAGAACTTAAGAAAGCTGAAGACGCAGCCGCCAAAGAAGCTGTGGAGAGCGAAAAAGAAGTAAAAGCGGAAGAAGAAAACAATGTTGAAGGCGGAACAGAAACCGGCAAAACAAAGGTTTCAGCAGAAGGTACCAAAGTTTCTGTAGAACGACCCGCAAAAGAATAAAGAACTAAAAAACGGAATTACCGTGAAAAGCAATTTCTTAAAACGCGCCATCACAGGTGTGTTATTCGTAGTAGTATTGGTGGGCTGTATCCTATACAGCCCCCTTTCATTCGGTATCCTGTTCACCATTATCGGTGCACTGAGCGTACACGAATTTGCCCATCTGATAAACCAAAACGGTGAAGTACAAATCAATAAAACAATTACCGCTTTGGGAGGCGCTTATCTCTTCTTGGCCGTAATGGGCTTTTGTCAATCTACTATCGGAGCCCAGGTATTTCTGCCTTATCTGGCATTACTGCTTTACCTGATAATTACAGAACTGTATCTGAAAAAGAAGAATCCCATTGGCAACTGGGCCTTTTCCATGTTAAGCCAACTGTATGTAGCATTACCGTTTGCATTGCTCAACGTATTGGCTTTCCAATATAACCCGGCAGAAAGCAGCGTGACCTACAATCCCATCCTACCACTTTCCATCTTTGTATTTATATGGCTGAGTGACACTGGAGCATATTGTGTAGGCTCGTTAATCGGCAAGCATCGTTTGTTCGAACGTATTTCCCCCAAGAAGTCATGGGAAGGAAGCATCGGTGGTGGTGTGTTCTCTATTGCTTCTTCATTCGTATTCGCCCACTACTTCTCATTCCTGTCTGTTTGGGAATGGGCCGGACTGGCACTGGTTGTTGTCATCTTCGGTACTTGGGGTGACCTAACGGAATCGCTAATGAAGCGCCAGTTAGGCATCAAAGATTCGGGTCACATCCTACCCGGCCACGGTGGAATGCTCGACCGTTTCGACAGTGCTTTACTGGCAATCCCCGCAGCAGTGGTTTACCTCTACGTTTTAATGTTGATGAAATAAAAAAAGGCCGGAGGAATTCACATTCACCCGGCCTCACACACAAAACACTTTACTTTACTTCAATTGCATCTTTGAGAAATCTAAGTTAGAAACTTTTGCGGAATTATCCGATTGTTTTTCAAAGGTAATTTCGACTTCATCGTTTACTTCTGAATTCAGCTTTAACTTGATACCTTTCGTTTCAGAAGTTATATTCAATTCTTTCAGATTGAACGACACCAATCCGGGAGCACGAACTCCACTCAGGTCATCATAATCATTGTATCGAAGCTCCAGATGGATATATCCGTCATCATTACCTTCTTCTGCTAAAGGAACCTCGGCATCTTCTGCACGTTGTACCAGACTGATACGATGTTTCGTACCCGAATTCTTCGGCAGATTCTGCATAAAGATAATGTTCATATATCCCCCACTGATAGTGATATCCCCTTTATAAATAAATACCGGATCATTACCATATTCTTCGTCATTCTCCGATGTCAGCGGTTCCACACTTTTCGTCAGGGCATGCCAGATCTTCTCAATCTTCACGGCATGATCATATCCTTCATAATTATCATAGATGGGATTAAAGATTGTTATTATACGCTGCCCGTCTACAGGCTGATACCAACCCATATTAGTATTAATAGGCCAAAGCGTTCCCCAAGTGTCACTTTCCAGATAGAAAGTATTCCCCTTCACGCGTACGGTGCTCCAATTCGGATAAGAGAAATCACCGATAGAGTATCCGTCATCTAAATCATCGCATGATTGCAACGCAGGTAGTACTGCCAAGCACATCATAAAAAATAGCCAATGTAATCTCTTCATAATCAAAGTCCTTTTACTTGTTTTCGTAAAAATTGTTAGTTCATAATCTTTCGTGTATTCTGACTATAAAATACGAAAGCCGGGCATTTACTGCACCGGCTTTATCTCTTTTAACTATTTTATAGCCTTTTGAAGCAAAAAGACTTTCATTATGTAACTCCTCTACTCCTTTAGCTCCCACTACAATAATGCAGGTGTAACAGGCGTATCATTTCTTGTGCAGCATGCTTCGGCGCACCGGCATCTCCCAGACGCGATGCCATGTACTCATAGCCTTCGAGCATTCGTTGCCGATACTCCTTATTATATAAGATACGTTCCAGTTCGGCACGGGCCTGCTCTACTGTCATCGTATCAGCCACGAGCTCTTTCACCACTTCACGGTTTGCAATAAGATTCACCAATGAAATATACTTTACCGTCAGTATATGACGGCGCAGGAACGAAATGACTTTTCCTATCGGCGTATGATAGCAAACAGCCTGCGGCACCCGGAACAAGGCCGTTTCCAGCGTAGCAGTTCCCGAAGTTACCAATGCAGCTTCAGCCTGTTGCAGCAAACGATAGGTTTGTCCGAAAAGGATCTTTACTTTCGCACCTCCTATATATTCATGATAATAGTCAGGAGAAATACCGGGTGCACCGGCCAAAACCAATTGGTATTCAGGAAAAGCAGAAGCTGCACGAAGCATATCGGGCAGGTTATCTTTTATCTCCTGCTTCCGGCTACCCGCCAGTAAAGCGATTATCGGCTTAGGATCCAATCCGGTCTCACGAATAAAATCATCGTACGTTTCAGGATGTTCCGCACGGAAAGCGGTCACTTCATCTACCGTAGGATTGCCTACATAATGTATCGGATAATGATGCTTGCCTTCGAAAAACTCCACCTCGAACGGCAGAATGGAAAACAATTCATCCACATCCCGCTTGATATTCTTGATACGGTATTCTTTCCACGCCCATATCTTCGGAGAGATATAATAATAAACCGGGATTTGCGTCTTGGCTCGCAGGAACTTGGCAATATTCAGGTTAAAACCGGGATAATCCACCAGTATCACTACATCCGGCTGCCATGCCACAATATCCTCTTTACATCGTTTCATGTTGGCAAAGATTGTGCGCAAATGCAGTAACACCGGGATAAAGCCCATATAAGCCAGCTCCTTATAGTGCTTCACCATCGTTCCCCCCACTGCCGCCATCAGGTCGCCCCCGAAGAAACGGAATTCCGCCTGCGGATCTTCAACCTTCAAAGCAGCCATCAGGTGAGATGCGTGTAAATCACCGGAAGCTTCACCGACAATCAAGTAATACTTCATAAAATTAAAAATTTTATGAAGTTGAGAGTTGGGGAAGTTGAGAGTTGAGAATTATTATGCAGCATCATAGCGCAGCTAATTCTCAACTTTCAATCCTCAACTCTCAACTTCTTCAAAACCAGCTTTGCAGTTCATCTATAAGTTCGTAAGCCGTAACATCCACCTTGGTCGGAGTAATAGCTACATAGCCGTTATCGAGTGCCCAATGATCATTCTTTTCATTATCAGAATCGGTATTCTGGAACTCACCGGTCAGCCAGTAGTAATGGGTATCACCGCGATGCGCGAAATTCTCCCATTCATTGGTCCACTGTCCTTTGGACTGTTCGCAGACTTTAACTCCCTTGAGTTCCCGTACATTGGGGAAATTTACATTGAGGCAAGTCAACGGAGGCAGCCCCTTTTCCAAAACCTGACGGGCTATCTCACGGATATAAGGACCGGAAGGCTCAAAATCAGGATTCGGATCATGACAGCAAAGAGAGAAACCAATGGAAGGCACACCTTTCAGGCAACCTTCAATTACCACTCCCATCGTACCGGAATAATGCACATTCACGGCAGAGTTATCGCCGTGATTGATACCACCGACTATCAGATCGGGTTTGCGGTCGAGCACCGTATGCAAGGCAAGTTTTATGCAGTCTACCGGAGTACCGGAACATTTATAAACTGTCAACCCTACATCTTTACGAACCAACTGGTAATGAATGGGTTCCGTTACAGTCAGCGCACTTGCACTACCCGAACGCGGCGCATCCGGCGCCATCACAACTATTTCTCCCAGCGGACGAAGAAACTTAACCAACTCACTAATGCCTTTTGCAATGACACCATCGTCATTGGAAACCAATATTAAAGGTCTCTGATTTTCCATATTCATCTTTATTTTCTATGCAAAAGTAGGCAAAAATAAAGAAAGCACCTAATACAATACTTTGCTTTTGTTGTACCAGAGTTTGCGTTTCATTCGATATATCGAATAAAACCAGCGTAAACCGTTATTCTTCGTGATGTCCGTCATCTCCTCCCGTCGCACTCAACACGATATTGCGTGCGACATGCGCCTCGTTTCCGGCAGCATCCGTACAGTAAACCATCAGGTGGTAATCTCCCGGAGTGGCATTAGCCGGTATCACGATATCATGATGATGGATATGAGCCGTTCTTTGTTCCGAAACATCGTAAGACTTATTAAAGGTGAAATCAACAGTCGTCTCAGCAGTGCGGGTATCATGCGAATGATGGTCGAAGTTATTGTGAATCTCTATCTTGTACGATTTCAACATGACATCATCCGATAAGTCCATCTCAAAATGTACTCCATGTTCACTGCCTATTGCCAGCACTCCGCCTTCGGCAGGCGATTTAAGATCAATCACCGGTTTTGTAGTATCACTAAGCGGATTGTCACTGTCTCCACAAGCAGTAAGTAATGAAACACTTATCACTAAAAGGGAAATAATCATCGGGAAATAAAATCTTGTTTTCATTTGAATAATTTTTTAAATGGTACTTTAATTAATAATTGAAAGTTTCGCCCCGGTTCGGGAATCTCCACTTTCCGATAAAAACTGAGATGATTGTAATACCGCGTATTGAATAAATTACGGACAGTCAGAGTAATCTCCACTTCCGTTCCGGCAACGGGTAAATCAAGAGAGCCAGCTATATGAAAGAGGTTTGCACCCGGCGTGCGGTCTTCATTACGATCCACACGATTTTGCTTGGTTATGCTCTGCCATTCGGCATAAAGCATATACCGCTTCCTTTGCCAGGTGAGCGTGTTGCGCAGCGTGGCAGGCGGAGAAAAACTCAAAGGAATACGTTCATCACAATTGTAGGTATAGACATACTCACCGGATATACGGTAGTTGAGAGTGGGCAAAACAGTTAGTTCCACACTCGCCTCCGCTCCGGCAAACAAGGTTTCCGTCTGCGTATAACGGTAAATCTGTCCCGTATGGGGTAAGACAGACCATTCCCCCGTAGGCCGCAGAAAGATATAATTACTAAACCAATTGACGAAAGGAGAAACATATACGGACCATCTCCCGTACTTCAACTGATAAGAAGCATCCATCTGCCAACCCTGTTCGGACGAAAGTGTGGCATCTCCCTGTTCATGACGGAATGTGCCGTGATGCACACCATTCGAAGCCAGTTCATTAGCTCCCGGAAGACGAAAACTCCGTCCGACATTTACCTTCAGCTGATGCCGCATCGAGGGCGTCCATACCACACCCAATGATAAAGAATAGTCGCCAAAGCTCCTGTTTACCCGGCAGCTGTTCCACCGGTAGAACTCCACCTGCTCTTCATCATATCCCTGTTCCTGCAAATAAGTAGCCAGGTAAGGATCATCATGAGCAAAGACACGCATGCGACCATAGTCATACCGTACACCTCCACTGACGGATAGCGTATTATCCGGACGATACGTCGTAAGCCAGGATATACCGGTAGTAAAACGATCATATTCCGGCAACAAGAAAGAATAACCGGAAATCGTATTTCGCTGGAATTGAGAGTCCCACCCCATCCGGTGTTCCCAGGAAGAAGAACCGACCCACCGTCCTTTTGCCGAAAAACTGAAAGTATTCAGATTAAAGGCCAGTTCTTTGTCAGGATCAGTTTCCGGCAGAGGTTGTGTTCCGTAATGGGTATGAAACGCACTCCATTCCTCGCGGTGATTGTTCTGATAACCGATATCACCCGACAGAATAAACTTCTCCCAGGCATACTGCTGATGAGTGGTCACTTTCAGGTGATTTACCTTACTATAAGGAAGATCGATGTTCCGGCTGTCACCGTCGTCTTCCAGACGTGACAAGTCGGGAACTCCATGTGCTCCGGGGAAGAACCCCGTCTTCTGAAAAACATTGGACACAGCAAGATTCGACTTATATCCTTTCTTCTGATATTGGGTAAAGAAATTGACATTACGTTCCCATCCCGCCGTATTTTTCAGCCGACGACCGTAGACCGGCATCTTCTGAGTCAGATAAACAATCGTGTCTGCCGGGATACGGTAATCTCCAAAACGCTGTTCCGAATAACGCAACCGCGTATACCATGCATTTCTTTTGATACCCAGCATCAGTGAAGCGCCTATGGTTTCGTTCACAGACTTACCCAACAGCGTCACGTCACCAAACAACATATTCTCTGCCGGCACCAGCACCGGAGCAATGTCAATCACTCCGCCCATGGCGTCACTGCCATAAAGCAGCGAAGCAGGACCTTTCATTACATTCACGGCATCCACATTGAAAGCATCCAGCTCCAGACCATGGTCTGCACCCCACTGCTGCCCTTCCTGTTTGATACCATTCTCCAATACAGCCACCCGATTAAAGCCCATGCCACGAATCATCGGCTTGGAGAATCCCGAACCGATATCCATAGCCTGCACGCCGGGGATATTTTCCATAGCCTGCATGAAGTTACCCGTGAAATGTTTCCGCAAAAAATCCCTATCAGCCACTTCGAGCGTAAGTACAGTCTTTTTGTTCTGAAGCTGTTGATAGGTTTCCGCTATCACGACTTCAGGCAAAGCTACATTACGGACTGAATCGGGTTTCTGCGCATGGACGGAAAGGGTTGTACACAACATCCCCAGCACGCCCGGAATAATTCCTATACGCATTGATTACAATCTTGATTAGAATAAAACAATGAGAGGCAAGCTATAAAAGCCCGTCTCCACATGAATGTAAATTATGTAATCAAGCTATGGGAGGTGCACGTAGATAATGTGAATAAGAGAGTGTATAGACAATCTTATCCTGATGAACAACCTGCTCAAATGTGATGGGCGTTAAGATGCAACGGAAGTCAACAGACTGCGCTTCCGTGAAAAGAGAAAGAGAAAAGTGGCAGATAGCACAATCATCGGACGAATGGCGCGGATGATCTGCATGGGAACAGGAAGCAGCATGCTCGTCCTCGTGATGGTGAAAAGCCTTCACCACGAAGAACGGCAGAAGTGCCATCATCAGCACCCACGCTATAACTACTCTCTTCTTTCTGCTGTTATTCACTTTCTTAATCGACAAGTATTTGAATAGGCTGCGAAGATATGTATCTCATATTAAAAACGCAAACTCTGGTACTTAATATGTGTTACCGCTCCGGCTTTTACCAATATATAGGTATATGCCAATCTCAATTTATACTTCTCTTGGTCACGTTTTGTGCATTTCTGTAGGGTTATGAATTAATTCACCACAGATTACACAGATTGACACAGATTCTATTTTACTGATTATTAGATTAATAAATCTGTGTGAATCTGTGTAATCTGTGGTGAGTCTTATTCATTCCTATACCGTTACAAATGCACAAAAGATGACCAAGAGAAGTATAGTAGTAGGCGAAAAAAACAACTAAGTAACACTTAAAAAATAACTTGGTAATGTTTCTGGAGAAAATCTCCCTAACGGAAGAAGCCTCCCACCACATAAAGAGGCACGTTCACCATCCCGCTTTAAGTGGCAAAAGGAGGAGAAGTTTCGCTTATTTAACGTCCGCACCACAAAGCATCCCCTTATCCATCACAGACACATTCCTTACCTTTCCCCCGCAAAAAGCTTGCATATCTACTGAAGCATGACTACCTTTGCCGTTCAAGATGGCATCTTGTGCAGTATAAGATACCATCTTAAACAACACAAGATGCCATCTTACGCAGCAAAGCAAAGGGAACTACAGTTCATAGGGAAATGAGTTTCAGGCATTAAGGCACTATGCTACTGACATTGAAAAGCATAGATATCAACAACAACATCAATCAACAGGAACAAGGATATGGGAATGATTTATTTAGTAAGGAAGAAACTCTTCCGCTCCAAGGAAGGAATGAAGCAACTGTACTACGCTGTGCAACGTACCCTGCAACCGCGCGGCGGAGTAACTACCGAAAAGTTGGCGCAACGCATGGCCCGTCGCAAAGGCATGGGTGAGGGCGACGTGCAAAGCGTACTGGTGGACCTACCCAAATACATCGAAGAAGCACTCAGCGAGGGAGAGTCCGTCACTATCAGAGGACTTGGCTCCTTCAACCTCGCCATAACAAGCGAGGGATTCGAACATCCCGATGACGTGATGCCGGGCAAGGTGCGGGTTTCACGCATCTACTTCAAACCAGATCGCATGTTAACAGGAAGACTACGCCAGAACATGGATTTCTTCCGTTACCCGCTAAGCAAATACTTCCCCCACGAAATGCTACGTCCCGAAACGCTGGAGCGCGAACGGGCACAGACTCCAAATAAGCCGGAAGACGAAGCAAAGGATATTGATACGGTAACAGGCTGAAAGCACTGAAAGCCGTCCCCGACCGGAGATTTCAGTCTAAACGCCTTACACACAACGGCCTAAAGCCGCTGAAAGAGATGAAAGTGCAGAACGCATGATTATTCGCACAAACCACGTCCCAAATGCGGACAGGCACTTAAAACAAATCTTAATCTTCTGCAAGCGAGACAAAAAAGATATTTCATTTCAAGATAATTACGTATATTTGCAAGCTGAACAAGAGAACGAAAAGTGCCGGAACTGGTCGAAATGAAATAAAACGGCTTTGAGTTATTAACAAAAAAGGCGACTTATCAACAGATTTTGCAATCTTTCTCTTTTTTAGTAGGCGCAATACGGAATTATCACTTATTTCGCTGCCAATAAACACTAAGATTATGGGAAAAATTATTGCTTTGGCAAATCAAAAAGGTGGTGTAGGAAAAACAACGACTACGATTAACCTCGCAGCCTCACTCGCCACCCTGGAAAAGAAAGTGCTCGTTGTGGACGCAGACCCGCAGGCAAACGCCTCTTCCGGTTTGGGTGTCGACATCAAGCAGTCGGAATGCACTATTTACGAATGCATTATCGACCGGGCTGATGTCCGCGAAGCGATTCATGACACCGAGATTGATACACTGAAAGTGATATCCTCACACATAAACTTGGTGGGCGCCGAGATAGAGATGCTCAATCTGAAAAACAGGGAAAAGATATTGAAAGAAGTACTTGCCCCGCTGAAGGAAGAGTTTGATTATATCTTGATAGACTGCTCGCCCTCACTGGGACTGATTACCATCAACGCACTGACCGCAGCCGACTCTGTGATTATCCCCGTACAAGCGGAATACTTTGCATTGGAAGGCATCAGTAAATTGCTGAATACAATCAAAATCATCAAGTCGAAACTGAACCCGGCACTCGAAATCGAAGGTTTCCTGCTGACCATGTACGACTCACGCCTGCGCCAGGCCAACCAGATTTACGATGAAGTGAAACGCCACTTCCAGGAACTGGTGTTCGAAACCGTGGTGCAACGCAACGTCAAACTGAGCGAGGCCCCAAGTTATGGTCTGCCTACCATCTTGTATGACGCAGACTCCACAGGAGCCAAAAACCACATGGCACTTGCCAAAGAACTGATTAGTCGCAACAATTAACTTAAAAACGAAGAACCATGGCACAAAAAAGAAATGCATTAGGACGCGGGCTCGACGCTCTGCTTTCAATGGACGAAGTGCAGACCGAAGGCTCTTCTTCCATCAACGAAATAGAGTTGTCGAAGATTGTCGTCAACCCGAATCAGCCACGTCATGAATTTGACGAAACGGCGCTTCAGGAACTTGCCGACTCAATCTCTGAAATAGGTATCATTCAGCCCATCACCTTGCGTAAACTCTCGGACGATGAATATCAGATCATTGCCGGAGAACGCCGCTTCCGCGCCTCGCAACTTGCCGGACTGACAAGCATCCCCGCCTATATCCGCACCGCCGACGACGAAAACGTCATGGAAATGGCGCTTATCGAGAACATACAGCGCGAAGACCTGAATTCTGTGGAAATCGCTCTTGCCTACCAGCACCTGTTGGAACAATACGGCCTGACACAGGAACGTCTCAGCGAACGTGTAGGTAAAAAGCGAACTACCATCGCGAACTACCTGCGCCTGTTGAAGCTGCCTGCACCTATTCAGATGGCCATACAAAACAAGCAGATTGACATGGGGCATGCCCGTGCACTCGTCACTCTGGCTGATCCGAAGCTGCAAGTGAAGATATTCGAAGAAATCATCGAGCACGGATACTCCGTACGCAAGGTGGAAGAATTAGTAAAATCTCTGAGCGAAGGCGAAACCGTGAAAAGCGGCGGACGCAAAATAGCTCCCAAACGAGCCAAGTTGCCCGAAGAATTTAATATGCTGAAACAACAGCTATCCGGTTTCTTCAGTACCAAAGTGCAGCTGACCTGTTCGGAGAAAGGAAAAGGTAAAATCAGTATCCCGTTCAATAACGAAGAGGATTTAGAACGTATTATCGGCATACTCGATACTCTAAAAAAATAAATGACGAAAGGAACTAAAACATATCAATGGTGTATCGCCCTGCTGCTTTGCCTCGTGCAGACGGCAGGGATTGCTATGTATGGGCAGGACCGTCCGCGTGCCGCTGCCAAACGACAGCAAAAAGAGCTTACGGACACATTGCGGAAGATACCGCAAATTGTACCGGATAGCCTGGATGCACTAAGCGATCCTATTCTGCAACGGGTTTCAACCGCTGATAGCCTCGCAGTAGCCGACAGCATTGCTGCCGAAAACAAAAAGCGTTTGTTGGAGATGACCTCCGCCCCCACCCCGCAAGTGCCCGATACGCCTGCGGACAGTCTGAATAAGGAACTCAATAAAAAAGTTTTTATTCCCAATCCGACCAAAGCGACATGGCTCGCCCTGGTAATTCCGGGTGGTGGACAAATATACAACCGAAAATACTGGAAACTACCTATTATATATGGTGGCTTTGCCGGATGTGCATATGCACTGACTTGGAACGGGAAAATGTACAAAGACTACATGCAAGCGTACAAGGACGCCTCCAAAGGCAACTGGGATGCCAGCAGTATCACTGATCTGCTCCCCCCGGGATACATCGACAGGGTTTCCCAGACACAAATAGTAGAAACGCTCCGAAAACGAAAGGATACATACCGTCGATATCGCGACCTGAGTATCTTCGCTTTTATCGGTGTTTATCTGATATCAGTCATCGATGCGTATGTAGATGCGGAATTATCTAATTTCGATATAACGCCCGACCTTAGTATGAGAATAGAACCGGCTGTTATCAACAACCCATATAGCAGCGGTACCTCCAATAAATCCGTCGGACTGCAATGCAGTTTCCGTTTTTAAATGAGAATAAAGCCATACCAAAGAATAATCACACATGAAGAATAAATCTGTAAATATGAAGAAGCTTATCGCCACTCCGTTCCTGTTTTGTCTGTCACTCTTCACCTTCCAGGTACAAGCGCAAGAAAGCGTGGATGTACTCATCCGCGACAACGGAACGGAAAGAAAGGAAAGCATCGAACTTCCTCCAAGTATGACCTATCCGCTGGACAGCCTGCTCAACGACTGGAAAGCAAAGAATTATATTGATTTAGGCAAAGATTGCAGTACTTCCACTGAGAATCCGTTTTTCAGTGACTCCGTCTACATCGACCGTCTCAGCCGTATTCCTGCCGTGATGGAAATGCCATACAATGAAATTGTACGCAAATTCATAGATATGTACACAGGACGCTTACGCAATAACGTATCGTTCATGCTGAGCGCCTGCAATTTCTATATGCCTATCTTTGAGGAAGCGCTCGACACCTACGGACTGCCGCTCGAACTCAGATACTTGCCCATTATCGAATCCGCTCTCAACCCTTCCGCCCGTTCACGCGCAGGCGCTTGCGGACTGTGGCAGTTCATGCTGGCTACCGGAAAAATGTATGGCCTGGAAAGCAACAGCCTCGTTGACGAACGCTGCGATCCAATCAAGGCCACCTGGGCTGCCGCCCGCTATCTGAAGGATCTGTATGCCATTTACCAAGACTGGAATCTGGTGATTGCCGCTTACAATTGCGGCCCGGGCACCATCAACAAGGCCATCCGCCGTGCCGGAGGGAAAACAGATTATTGGGAGATCTATAACTTCCTGCCGAAAGAAACCCGTGGATATGTACCCGCGTTCATCGCCGCCAACTATGTGATGACCTACTACTGCAAGCACAACATCTGCCCCATGGAAACCAACATTCCCGACGCAACAGATACAGTACAGGTAACAAAAAACTTACATTTCGAACAGCTTGCCGATATCTGTAGCGTGAGTATGGAAGAGATCAAAAGTCTTAATCCCCAATATAAAAAGAATATAATTCCCGGTGAAAGCAAGGCGCAAACCCTCCGCCTGCCAATGAATTACATCAGTACATTTATCGACAGCCAGGACACCATCTACGCCCACCGTTCTAATGAATTATTCAAAAACCGCCGTACTGTAGCCATCCCCGAAACCCGCTCTACAGCAAGACGCGCTACAACCGGCAACGGGAAGCTGACTTACCACAAGATACGGAGTGGCGAAACACTGGGTGGTATTGCAGGTCGTTATGGCGTCACCGTCAAACAACTTCAGAGTTGGAATGGATTGCGCAATACCAACATTTCTGCCGGAAAGCAATTGAAGATATATAAATAAAGGCACAAATACTTGTGTGATGTTGAAAATTGCTTATTTTTGCAGCAACTGAAGAAAGGAGAACAGGATATGGAAGAGAATGTGGGCCAGAAAGATAAAGAAAAAGTCGAAGAAGAAATGATTGAACAGGCTTTCCAGCAACTGTTAAACGACTACTTGGCAACCAAACACCGCAAGCGTATTGAGATCATAACAAAGGCATTCAACTTTGCCAATCAGGCGCATAAGGGCATCAAACGCCGTTCGGGCGAACCTTACATTATGCACCCCCTCGCTGTGGCACAAATTGTATGCAACGAAATAGGTCTTGGTTCTACATCCATTTGTGCCGCCTTGCTGCACGATGTGGTAGAAGATACGGATTATACCGTAGAAGACATAGAAAACATATTCGGCCCGAAGATCGCCCAGATTGTAGACGGGCTGACCAAAATATCCGGTGGTATTTTCGGTGACCGCGCTTCGGCACAGGCAGAGAACTTCAAGAAGTTGCTGTTGACGATGTCCGATGATATACGCGTAATTCTGATCAAGATAGCCGACCGGCTGCACAATATGCGCACGTTAGGTTCGATGCTTCCCAACAAGCAATTCAAAATTGCAGGCGAGACATTGTATATCTATGCTCCCCTCGCCAATCGCCTGGGACTGTACAAGATAAAGACAGAACTGGAGAATCTGAGTTTCAAGTACGAACATCCTGAAGAGTATCAGGAAATCGAAGAAAAGCTGGCAGCCACAGCAACCGAACGTGATAAAGTATTCAATGATTTCACTACTCCGATACGTGCCCAGCTGGACAAAATGGGGCTGAAATTCCGTATTCTCGCGCGTGTTAAATCCATCTATTCCATCTGGAACAAGATGCAGACCAAACATGTACCGTTCGAAGAAATCTATGACTTGCTTGCCGTACGTATTATCTTTGAACCACGAAATGCGGACGAAGAACTGAACGATTGTTTTGATATCTATGTCTCCATCTCTAAAATATACAAACCCCACCCCGACCGTCTGCGCGACTGGGTAAGTCATCCCAAAGCCAATGGTTACCAGGCCTTGCACGTCACCCTTATGGGAAACAACGGGCAATGGATTGAAGTACAAATCCGCAGTGAACGGATGAATGACGTAGCCGAACAAGGTTTCGCCGCCCACTGGAAATATAAAGATGGCGGAGGCAGCGAAGATGAAGGCGAATTGGATAAATGGCTGCGCACCATCAAAGAAATACTTGATGATCCCCAACCGGATGCCATTGACTTCCTCGATACCATCAAGCTGAACTTGTTTGCATCGGAAATATTTGTGTTTACCCCCAAAGGCGAAATTAAGACTATGCCGCAGAACTCTACGGCACTGGATTTTGCATTCTCCCTGCACACTGACATCGGTAGCCACTGTATCGGCGCAAAAGTAAACCATAAGCTTGTCCCCCTGAGCCACAAGCTTCAAAGTGGTGACCAGGTGGAAGTTCTGACTTCCAAATCACAACGCGTACAGCCGGAATGGGAAGTATTTGCCACTACTGCCCGTGCCCGTGCCAAAATAGCCGCCATCCTGCGCAAAGAGCAAAGGAACAGCCAGAAAGAAGGCGAAACACTTCTGAACGAATTCTTCAAAAAAGAAGAACTGCGATTGGACGACTTGTTGATAGACAAGTTGGTGAAAGCCCATAATATGAAAAACCGGGACGAGTTTCTGATAGCCATCGGCAATAAAAAGATCGTATTGGGCGACCTGGATAAAAATGCCCTGAAAGAGAAACAAGGAACCAACTGGAAGAAATTTCTCACCTTCTCGTTCGGCGGTAACAAGGACAACAAAGAACCGATTGAAGAAAAACCACTGCAAGAAAAGGAGAAAATCAATACGAAGCAAATCCTGAAACTGACGGAAGAGAATATCCAGAAGAATTATATCATGGCAGAATGTTGCCACCCCATTCCGGGTGACGATGTACTGGGATATATGGACGAAAACGACCGTATCATTATCCACAAACGCCAGTGTCCCGTTGCCGCACGTTTGAAGAGCAGTTACGGGAACCGTATTCTGGCTACAGAGTGGGATACCCATAAGGAACTCTCCTTCCTGGTGAATATATATATAAAAGGTATAGATGCCATGGGATTGCTGAACGAAGTAACGCAGGTTATTTCACGTCAGCTGAATGTAAATATCCGTAAGTTGTCCATCGAAACAACAGACGGTATTTTTGAAGGAAACATCCAATTGTACGTGCATGATGTGGATGATGTAAAAACCATCTGTAATAATCTGAAACAGATACAAAACATAAAACAAGTAACCCGCGTAGAAGGATAAGAAATATGGCAGAGAGGACGGTAAAAAGCAGATACGAGCAGGTAGTCACAGAACTTCCGCGCATTCTGCCGTTGTGCTATCTCGTCATGGTGTGTATCGGAATGTTATTCAACTACTTTAAGTTCAAGCATTTCGGTATCAATATCTTTCAATACGCCTCAGTTTTTGACTTTCTGATCTCTCCTTTTGAAGACCCGACCATCATCTGGTTTATGATATTATCACCGATCATCCCGATTATCGCTTTTATCACAGACCGCATCTGGATAAAACGTTTTCCTGTTTCTTACAAAAAAAGTTCCTTCGGTATGTCAGAGAAGAGCTGGTATAAACCGGTAATGAGGATCACTTACTTAGCACTTGTCATCATTTACATTTTTCTATTTTCTTTCTTTTATGGGATATACACATATCGAGCCGTAAAAATGCAGGATGACATAACAGTGCGCTATAACGATAATGAGGATATATCCGGCAAGCCGATCGGAAAAGTAGGAAATACCTTATTCTTATTAACAGGCTCGGTTGTGCAGATTATTCCAACGGACTCTTACGTCAAGAGTATTACTATCCCACTGAAGGAGTGAGAAACAATATTTCCGAATATATGAAACCATAAAAGCATACTAACATGTTTAACTCAAAAAAAGGAATAGATGACAAGGTAAGCAATAAATTAACCACGCTTTCCAGTCAAAGTTTAATTAAAGGTGATTGTTCCATCGATGGAGATATGCGTATCGACGGAACTGTAGAAGGAAATATCCGGTGTACCGGAAAAATAGTCATCGGTCCGGAAGGAAAAATACACGGCAACCTGTCTTGTACACACGCTTGCCTTCACGGAACTATCATCGGTGATGCATACGTGAAGGAAGAACTCACCCTGAAAGCCAACTGTGTGATGCAGGGCAATATCTATACCACCAAATTGGAAATAGAATCACAGGCTAAATTCAATGGAAGCTGTAATACGAATGATACCAGTCATGAGATAAAATTGTTGGAAGCTGTTACTGAATAACATTATTTACAATATATTCAGGTCCGTCAAAAACCACCTTGCAGAAAAAAGTTTTATTTTGCATAGACATCTATTATTGATATAAAATAGCTATTTTTGCAGTCTATATCAATGAAGTATACTATGATAGTCGGCAAATATATAAATTTGGGAACGCTCCAGAAGCTACTGTTTGATGATGAAAAAGTAATTATTTCCGATGAATGTATTCAAGAAGTAGATAAGAGTTTTCGTTTCTTGAAGGAATTCTCCAGTGATAAAATTATTTACGGAATTAACACAGGGTTCGGTCCTATGGCTCAATATAGGATTGAAGATAAATCATTAACGGAATTACAATACAACATCATCAGGAGCCACTCTACCGGAGCGGGAAAACCATTGCCTCCTCTTTATGTAAAAGCAGCAATGATTGCCAGATTATTCACCTTTCTTCAAGGGAAATCAGGTATACATACAGAGCTGGTCGAACTACTCGTCAAGTTCATTAACCTGGATATTTTTCCGTATATACCGGAGCATGGCAGTGTAGGTGCCAGTGGCGATTTAGTGCAATTGGCGCATATAGCGTTGACACTGATCGGTGAAGGAGAAGTGTTCTATCAAGGGCAGCTACAACCCACTGCCCAAGTACTTGAGAAGAATCATCTCAAACCTTTCTCCATACATATCCGTGAAGGGCTTTCAGTAACAAACGGCACTTCTGTCATGACAGGCATTGGCATTGTTAACTTGATTTATGCCCGCCAATTGCTCAACTGGTCCGTATGCGCCTCGGTAATGATGAATGAAATTGCCGCATCGTATGATGATTTTGTTTCTCAGCCGCTAAATGATGCCAAACTTCATAAAGGGCAGCAAAAGATAGCTGAAATGATGAGAGTCTGGATGTCCGACAGTAAATGTACTCTCAAGAGAGAGAATGAACTGTACGGACAGAAACATGAAGAAAAAATTTTTGAACATAAAGTACAGCCTTATTACTCGTTAAGATGTACTCCACAAATATTGGGACCGGTTTATGACACCCTTATAAATACGGAAGAAGTATTGATAAACGAAATCAACTCAGCTTGCGACAATCCGATTGTTGATCCGGAAACCCAAAATGTATATCATGGCGGAAACTTTCATGGTGATTACGTCTCTTTTGAGATGGATAAACTGAAAATAGCCATAACGAAACTGACAATGCTAAGTGAACGCCAATTGAACTATCTGTTCCATGATCGCATCAACGGAATACTTCCTCCATTTGTCAATTTGGGAGTATTAGGATTGAATTATGGGTTACAAGCCTCACAATTTACAGCTACTTCCACAACAGCCGAGTGTCAGACGTTATCTAATCCCATGTATATACACAGTATCCCAAACAACAATGATAATCAGGATATTGTAAGCATGGGAACTAATTCTGCATTAATAGCCAAAACAGTCATAGAGAATTCTTTCCAGGTTATGAGCATCCTGTTTATGGGTATCGTACAGGCTGTAGATTACTTAAAGATACAGGAAAAGCTCAGTACGGAATCGCGTTGTGTATACAATGAGATCCGGGCATTTTTCCCTGTATTTACCCAGGATACTCCCAAGTACAAGGAAATAGAGGCTATGAGTGAATACTTGAAAAATAAGAAATTCAATTTATAAATGAAATACGCATTAATAACAGGCGGAAGCCGGGGCATAGGACGTTCTGTCAGCATCAAGTTGGTAGCAATGGGATATACCGTGCTGATAAATTATCAAAGCAACGATAAGGAAGCGGCAAACACACTGCAATTAGTTCGTGAAAAAGGAGGTGACGGAGAACTATTGAAGTTCGATGTTACTGATCCAAAGGCAGTATCCGAAGCTTTAAATAACTGGAGCGAACAACATCCGGATGAATATATCGAGGTGCTGATAAATAATGCAGGCATCCGCAAAGATAATCTGATGCTTTGGATGACCGAAGCAGAATGGAGCGGGGTACTGAACACCAGTCTGAACGGCTTCTTTTATGTCACCCAGGCATTGCTTAAGAACATGCTTGTCAAACGCTTCGGACGTATTGTCAACATCGTCTCATTATCGGGGATCAAGGGCATGCCCGGGCAGACCAATTATTCTGCCGCCAAAGGAGGTGTCATTGCTGCTACCAAGGCATTAGCTCAGGAAGTGGCAAAGAAGCACGTGACCGTCAATGCGGTAGCGCCCGGATTCATCCGCACGGAAATGACCGAAGATATCAACGAGAACGAATGGAAAAAACAGATCCCTGCCGGGCGCTTCGGCGAACCGGAAGAAGTGGCTGATCTCGTAAGTTTTTTAGTCTCTCCCAATGCCTCTTATATTACAGGTGAGGTTATTTCAATCAATGGAGGACTGCATACATGAGAAGAGTTGTCATTACAGGAATGGGGATTTACTCATGCATCGGCAAGAATCTGAGCGAAGTAACAGACTCATTATATAACGGTAAATCAGGCATCGGCATCGATCCTCAACGGAAAGAGATGGGATATCTGTCCGCACTGACCGGCTTATTGGAGCGTCCTGATCTCAAAAAGATGCTGGACAGACGAAAACGTCTCTGCCTGCCTGAACAAGGAGAATATGCCTATCTGGCAAGTGTGGAAGCCTTCAAAAATGCAGGTATCGATGAAGCATTCCTGGAAGCGAACGAAGTAGGGGTGCTCTATGGAAATGATAGTAGCACTGCACCGATTATTAATGCTGTGGATATTATCCGGGAAAAGAAGAATACCGTTCTGGTAGGTTCCGGTTCTATCTTCCAGTCGATGAATTCAACTGTGTCGATGAACCTGTCAGTCATCTTTAAACTCAGAGGAGTAAACTTCACAATCTCCGGTGCTTGTGCAAGCGGTTCCCACGCCATTGGCATGGGATATCTGCTTATCAAATCGGGATTGCAGGACTGCATTCTTTGTGGTGGCGCACAGGAAGTAAATCCATTCTCAGTCGGTAGTTTCGACGGGTTAAGTGCATTTTCCAATCGGGAAACTGAACCCCAGAAAGCATCCAGACCTTTTGATAAAAGCAGGGACGGGCTTGTACCCAGCGGAGGAGGCGCCAGCCTGGTACTGGAAAGTTATGAATCGGCTGTTAAGCGAGGAGCCCCCATACTGGCAGAAATTATCGGCTACGGTTTCTCATCCAACGGAGATCACATATCTGTTCCTAATATAGACGGGCCAAAACGTTCATTGGAAATGGCCATCCGGAATGCCGGAATCGCATTGGATGAAATTAAATACATCAATGCGCACGCCACTTCTACACCAATAGGTGATTTGAATGAAGCAAAAGCCATAGCAGAGGTATTTGAAGGACATCGCCCATACGTGACGTCCACCAAGTCTATGACCGGTCACGAAATGTGGATGGCAGGTGCCAGTGAAGTAATCTATTCTACTCTAATGATGCAAAATAACTTCATTGCTCCCAATCTGAATTTCGAAAAGCCGGATGAAGCATCTGCCCAACTTAATATCCCTGCCCAACGAGTAAATATGGAATTTGATACATTCCTCTCAAACTCATTCGGATTCGGAGGAACCAATTCTACATTAATTATTAAAAAAGTAAAGTAATATAAGTATGACCCACGAAGAAATCATTGAAAAGATAAGAGAAACCTTATCCGAGGAATTTGAAGTAGATATCGATCTTATCCAGCCTGATGCTCCGCTCATGCAAACCCTTGAGTTAGACAGTCTGGACTTGGTAGATATGGTAGTGTTGATTGAAAAGAACTTCGGTTTTAATGTAACCGGACAAGATTTTGTCGGAATCAAAACGTTCCAGGACTTCTATAATCTCGTCATCACACGTATGGCCGAAAACAAAAACGAATAAACAAGATGTGGAAAGGTAAAACCCGTGGCGGTGTATCCGGATACCTGTTTTTTATTTACCTGATCAGGTATTGTGGTGTAAAAGCCGCTTATGGTTTTCTGTCTCTGATTGTTCTTTATTTTATTCCGTTCGCTCCGAAAGCAACAAAGAGTATCTGGCAATATGCCCGTCGTATTTTAAAACGGAACCGCATACAGTCGGTGGGACTATTGCTGAACAACTATTATCGTTTGGGACAGATACTTATAGACAAGGTAGCCATTGGAAATGGAATGATCGACAAGTATCATTTCAAGTTCAACCACTATCAGGAGTTTCTAAATGTATTGGATGGAGATCAGGGAGTAATCATGATCGGTGCACATGTTGGCAATTGGGAAATCGGAACTCCTTTTTTCAATGACTACAGCAAGAAAATGAATGTGGTGATGTACGATGCCGAACATCAAAAGATTAAAGAAATACTGAAAAAGAACGGGCAGCAGCAACCTTACAAGATTATACCGGTCAACGAAGATAATCTGGCACATATATTTAGAATTACAGAGGCACTGGATCATAAGGAATATGTCTGTTTTCAAGGAGACCGTTATCTGAATGCAGATAAACTGCTGACTTGCAAGTTCATGGGACACGAAGCACATTTTCCAATCGGTCCTTTCCTATTGGCATCGCGGATGAAAGTTCCGGTAGTCTTTTATTTTGCCATGCGGGAGGCTAAACAAACCTATCATTTCCATTTTATACTTGCTGAGCAAGTGTCCGGTTCGAAAGAGAAAAGAGCAGAACAATTATTATTGGAACAATATGTGAATGCTCTGGAAAAAATAATCAGCCAATATCCCGAACAATGGTTTAACTATTATTCTTTCTGGAAACCGTCTGAATAAACAAAAATCAACAGAATGAAACTATTCCCTTCATTACAAAAGAGATATGCCAAAGAGCGATTCACCGCTGTGCAAGCACAGCGATTGGCCCAGGAAATCGCTTTTGGCCCCGTCGTATTTCAGGTCTCACGCTTGATGCTGAAATTCGGTATTTTCCGCCTGCTATCCGATAATCGGGAAGGTCTGTCACTGGAACAGATCAGCCAGAAAACCGAATTATCCAGATATGCAGCACAAGTTCTACTGGAAGCCTCCCTCACCATAGGTACTGTATTGGTAAAAGACGATCAATATATACTGGCAAAGGCCGGATGGTTCCTGTTGAACGATGAGATGGCACAAGTGAACATGAATTTTAATCAGGACGTCAATTACAAAGGTCTGTTCCACCTGGAAGAAGCTTTGCTAAATGGCCGCCCCGAAGGTTTGAAAGAACTGGGAAACTGGCCTACTATTTACGAGGGATTATCCGACTTACCCGGGCAGGCACAGAAAAGCTGGTTCGGCTTCGACCATTTTTATTCGGACAATTCTTTCGACCAGGCACTCGAAATCGTATTCAGCCACTCTCCCCGGACTCTGCTCGATGTAGGAGGCAATACAGGTAGATGGGCTACCAAATGTGTGCAATACAACGAGAAAGTAGAAGTTACCATTATGGATTTACCCCAACAACTGGAAATGATGAAGCAAAAGACGGAAAAAATGGCCGGCCACGAGCGTATTCATGGACATGGTGTAAATCTTCTCAATGAAAATGTACCTTTCCCGAAAGGTTTTGATGCGATCTGGATGAGTCAGTTTCTGGATTGTTTTTCCGAGAAAGAAGTTATTAGTATACTCTCACGGGCTGCTCAGTCCATGTCTGCAGAAGGGCGACTCTACATTATGGAAACATTCTGGGACCGACAGAAGTTCGAAACTGCTGCCTACTGCCTGACACAGATCAGTATATACTTTACTGCTATGGCAAATGGTAACAGCAAAATGTATCACTCCGACGATATGGCACGGTGCATTCAAGAATCAGGGTTGGAAATAGAGGAAATATATGACAACCTGGGATTGGGACACAGTATTGTAAAATGTAAGCTGAAATGAAAAGAACTCCTATCATATCCGGTGAAGGAATCCTGAACCTGATACCACAACGACCGCCAATCGTTATGGTAGACTCATTCTGTGGCATTGAAGATAATTGCTCCTATTCAGGTCTCACAGTCACTGACGATAATATCTTCTGCCAGGAAGGCAAATTGCAGGAAGCAGGTATCATCGAACACATAGCCCAATCTGCGGCGGCACGGATCGGATATATCTATTTACAGAAAAATGAACCGGTACCCTTAGGCTTTATCGGTTCGGTAGATAAATTAACCCTTCACCGTTTGCCGGAGACAGGACAGAAATTATCCACTGAAATTACGGTTATTCAGGAAGTATTCGACATTACTTTGGTATCTGCTTGTGTAAGCACTACGGAAGGAGTGATTGCAGAATGCCGGATGAAAATATTTTTAGATAAGAAATGAGGCAAAAAACGAATCTGCATACACCTGCACTCATTGACCGCACCACAATAAAGGTACGTTTCAGTGAAATAGACTCCATGCAAATCGTATGGCATGGTGAATATGTACGCTATTTTGAAGATGGAAGGGAGTCTTTCGGAAAACATTATGGCTTAGGATATATGGATATCTACAGTGAAGGATATATGGTACCCATCGTTGAATTAAACTGCCAATTTAAGCAATCCTTATCCTTCGGTGAAGAAGTTATCATTGAAACCCGATACATTTCTTGTGAAGCTGCCAAGATTAAATTCGAATATGTACTATACCGGGCTACAGACAACAATATCGTTGCTACCGGAAGTACAACTCAGGTTTTTCTAAATACTAACAGGGAGCTGGAGTTAGCAACTCCGGCTTTTTATCAGGAGTGGAAAAAGAAATGGAACATCCTATAACTGTATATATCACAGCTGATACTCTGATCAGTTCTTTAGGAGCAAATACCCGGGAGAATATAAAAGCAATCCGGGAATATCGAAGCGGAATCACCAGGCATGAAGCAGGAATCATATCTGATACCTCTATATTAGCTGCCACGATTCAACCGGAACAATGGGAAAGAGCAAAGAATTTGGGTACGTACACACGTCTGGAACAACTATTCATACTTGCCATTCAGGATATTCTGTCCCATTCCGAAATGAATCTGGCGGATGAAGATTGTGGCCTCATCCTATCCACTACTAAAGGTAATATCGACCTGTTGGCCAATCATCCCGACACCCCTGATATCAGAGTTCATCTATGGGAAATGGGAAGAAGAATAAGCGAATATTTTCAGGCCGGCAACCGGGTAGAAATTATTTCTAATGCCTGCATATCAGGAGTATCCGCTCTGATTGTGGCAAAGCGATGGATCGAATCCGGCAGATACAAAAAAGTCATAGTAGCGGGAGGTGATATCCTCTCCCACTTCATTACCAGCGGATTTCTATCTTTCAGATCCATCAGTACCGAAAGATGCTGCCCTTATGATGCCCGGAGAGACGGACTCAATTTAGGAGAGGCTTGTGGTGCTATCCTGCTGAGTTCGGAAGGAAACGATACGGATATCATCCTGTCCGGAGGAGCCATTAGCAACGATGCCAATCATATTTCAGGCCCGTCACGTACAGGAGACGGACTTTACTTCGCCATACGGCAGGCCATGAAAGAAGCCGCAGTCCTTGCCGAAGACGTTAGTTTCATGAATACACATGGAACGGCTACTGTCTATAACGATGAAATGGAATCGAAAGCTATTCATTTAGCCGGATTGGAAACCGTTCCGGTTCATAGTTTGAAATCTTATTTCGGTCATACTTTAGGGGCATCGGGAGTGATTGAATCTATTATCTGTATTCACGAACTAAAGGAAAACGTACTATTCGGTACATTAGGCTATGAAAAGCCCGGTGTCAGCATGCCTATTCTGGTGCAAGCTGACCATCAGGAAATACCCATGAAACACTGTATCAAAACAGCATCCGGTTTCGGAGGTTGTAATGCTGCTATCGTATTGACACTTCCCGCATATCAGAAACAGCCCTCAAGAGTGCAATCATCGGTGACAGTTCATACAACCGCAACTGTTTCCATTGAGAATAGCTGTTTAAGTATGAATGGAGAGACCGTTTTTTCATCATCTGCCCCAAACTTTGCGCAGTTTATCCGCGAAGCATATAAAAATACAGGTGGAAGTAACATGAAATTCTACAAAATGGACGACCTTTGCAAACTGGGATATACTGCTGTTGAATATCTGTTGAAAGAGAAAAACTTTCAACCGGAAGAAGTAGGGATATTGCTGGTTAATGCTGCCGCCTCACTGAATACGGATATTCGTCATCAGATGATTATCAATCAGGAAGGTGACCATGCAGCCAGTCCAACGGTATTTGTATACACTCTGCCTAACGTTGTAGCTGGTGAGATATGTATCCGTCATAAGATACAAGGAGAAAATACTTTCTTCATAGAAAAAGAATTCGATGCGGATAAACTGGAAGAATATGCACGAATTGTAATGAAGAAAGGTAATTTAAAAGCTTGCATCACCGGATGGTGCAACCTTTTAATGGAAGAGTATAAAGCTGATTTTAAACTAATAGAAGTACAACATTGATATGGAAGAATTAATAGAAAAACTAAAAAGAGAATTAATAGAAGAACTGAATCTTGAAGAAGTCACACCCGAAGAGATTAATCCCGATGAACCTCTGTTTGGTGACGGTGGTTTAGGACTCGATTCTATTGACGCACTTGAGATTATCCTTATTTTAGAGCGTAACTATGGAATCAAAATAAAGAATCCTGCAGAAGGGAAACAGATTTTCTACTCAATACGTACATTAGCTAACTATATCTCTGAAAATCAGAAACAATGAAGATATATGTAACCGGTTTAGGTGTTGTTTCAGGTATTGGTCTGGGTGTTGCAGAAAATATAGCTTCACTCAGGAAACATCAGCATGGTATGGGGAAAGTCACTCTTTTCCCTACGGAACTGGATGTACCCGTATCAGAGGTAAAATACAGCAATGAAGAACTAAAACGGTTACTCTCTTTAGATATACAAAAAACGTTTTCCCGGACAGCCTTATTAGGTATGTTAGCTGCCCGAGAAGCAGTCGATGACGCCCGGTTAGATTTGAATACTTTGCGTGTAGGTCTCATATCTTCCACTTCTGTAGGTGGTATGGATTTGAGTGAACATTTCTACAATGCCTTTAAAAAGGACAATAGAAAAGGAAGATTACGGGAAGTTATCTCTCATGACTGCGGTGCAAGTACTGAAATGATAGCAGATTATCTGAAAGTAAATGACTTTGTAACCACTATCAGTACCGCCTGTTCATCAGCAGCTAATGCTATCATGTTAGGAGCCCGCATGATCAGGAATGGCCAACTGGACGCTGCCATTGTAGGAGGTACGGACGCCTTGTGCAAGTTTACCCTCAACGGCTTCAACTCACTTATGATTTTGGATAAGGAACACTGCCGTCCTTTTGACGCATCCCGTGCAGGCCTCAACTTAGGAGAAGGAGCCGGATATATTGTCCTTCAATCAGAGAAATTACTCCGGAAAGAGCCTTATTGCTTATTAAGCGGATATTCGAATGTGAATGAAGCTTTTCATCAAACCGGCAGTTCACCCGAAGGAAACGGACCATTCTGGTCTATGACAGAAGCCATAGCAAAGAGTGAAATTCCTCCCGAAGAGATTGATTATATCAATGTACATGGCACAGGAACTCCAAGTAATGATCTTTCAGAAGGACTTGCTATCCGACGGATTTTTGGTGATATAATTCCTCCGTTCAGTTCTGTCAAAGCATTTATCGGTCATACATTAGGGGCTTCGGAAGGAATTGAAGCGGTTTATTCTGTTCTCTCCGTATATCATGGTTTCATCTATCCCAATCTGAACTTCAAAGAACCTATAGAAGAAAACATGTTGATGCCCGAAACCTCATTCCGCGAGGGACTACCCATTCGTAATGTACTATCGAATTCTTTTGGATTCGGTGGAAATGATTCTTCGATCCTGTTTTCCACATTAAAAGAGAAATGATGCAACCTGTCTATATCAATCATATTGCTTCTATTCACGCGGATACTGCTTCCGGAGAATCCCCTTATTTATCTGCTAACGAACCGGATTACAAGAGCATTATCACAAATGCCGCACTACGGAGGCGTATGAGCCGGATCATCAAAATGGGAGTTGCCTGCGGACTGGAATGTATCAGTACCCTACCTTCCGAAAAAGTACATGCGATCATCACTGCAACCGGACTCGGATGCCTGGCAGATACAGAGAAGTTCCTGAATACAATCATTGAGAATGAAGAACAACTACTGAACCCAACACCCTTTATCCAGTCAACCTTCAATACCATCGGAGCCCAAATAGCATTACTCCGCCAGATACATGCTTACAACATGACGTATGTGCACCGGGGATTGAGTTTCGAAAGTGCACTATTGGACGGTATGATGAGAATCTGGGAAGGTAATGAAAATATCCTCGTAGGAGCTATTGATGAGATTACCCCTAACAGTCACGCTATACAACAACGCCTGGGACTGCTAAGGGGCATACAAGCAGGCGAAGGTGCCCAGTTCTTCCTATTGGGACGAGAAACCACCGAATCCACATTAGCAGAACTTGCCGGTATATCGACTTTTATTCATGCGAGCAGTACACAAGAAGTAGCTGAAAAGATTCATCGCTTTTTGCAAAGTAACCGATTAACAGCCGGACAAATCGATTGGTTTGTTACCGGTAAGAATGGAAACCTGAAAGAAGATACCCTGTATACTGATTTAGAAAACAGCCTGTTTCCCACAGCAACATATACCACCTTTAAGAATGAATGTGGTGAATATCCTACAGCATCTTCCTTTGCTTTATGGAAAGTGGCTAAAACTTTTGAAGAGAATCTAAATCCGGGACAGACAGTTCTGATATATAATCACTATCACTCCATTAACCATTCACTTATTTTAATCCGGAAAAAACAATGATAGTGGAAATCCTGATCACATTACTGATTATCTTTCTAGTCTACGCATCTTGCAACATCCGTTCTAACATCTATCTCAAGGTATTTTGCAAGAAACAGACTGAAGATAAAATTGTAGCTATCACCTTTGATGATGGACCGGACCCGGTACAAACCCCCAAAGTATTGCAAGTACTCAAAGAACAACAAATACCGGCTTGTTTCTTCTGCATCGGTCACAAAGTAGAAGAGAATGAGGGGTTGATCCGGCAAATCATCAACGAAGGACATCTGATTGGTAATCATTCTTTTACCCATACCAATCATTTTCCCTTGTACAACCTGTCGCAGATGAAAAAAGACTTGCAAGCTTGCCAGTTTGCATTAGAACGAGTAACTTCGCAGAAAATCAAGTTATTCCGCCCACCGTTCGGGGTCACGAATCCTACTATAGCAAAAGCTGTCCGCATATTGGGATACACTCCTGTTGGCTGGAATATCAGAACACTCGATACACTGCAACCTTCCAAAGAGAAGGTTTTGAAGCGTATTCAGAAAAGGTTACGCCCCGGTTCTATTATCCTTCTACACGATCGGATGCCGGACAGTGACCTGTTATTAAAAAAGATACTTAACTTAATTAAAGAACAGGGATATACAGTTGTCCGTCTGGACAGCATGTTATAAAAGCATTATGAGAACCATACTAATAATATTATCAATCATATTGGGTATTTCCTATACCCATGCCCAGACAATGAAGAAACTAATCCATACCCAGGATTTTGAAAACCGTCTGGCAAAGGAAGCACAAACCATGCAGTCCATTGAAAGTGACTTTACACAAGTGAAGTACCTGGATATTCTGGATGAGAAGGTAACCTCCAAAGGAAAGTTCTATTACCAAAAGAGTGGCAAAATACGTATGGAATACGCCCAACCCGTCAACTACCTAATAGTGATAAACGACTCCCGGCTTAAAATTGTATCGGACGGTAAAAAGAGCGTTATGAGCCTAACCGCCAATAAGATGATGAATCAAATGCAAGATATGCTCACAGCTTGCATGATAGGCGATCTCTCAAAAATGTCTTCCGACTACAAACTGGAATATTTTGAAAATGATTCCTATTATATAGTGAAGATTAAGCCGGTCAATAAAGCCATACAAGCTTACATTTCGGAAATTGAAATATACCTGGATAAGAAAGATATGTCGGTTTACAAATTGCGTCTTTCCGAAACAGCCACCAATTATACGGAATATGAGTTCTACAACAAGAGATTTAATGCTTTGAAAGATGAAACAAAGTTTTCTATTCGCTAATCTGATCTTTATTCTGTCTCTATTCACTTCCTGTGGTTCCTCAAAAACAATAGCAGGAGATACCACATCTTATGTGACACCTATTATTTGCGCTGAAGAATATTCGCAAAAATACAATATGCAGTTAGACTTCATGAAACATCACTTCAGCGGTTTATTAATTGTACGGAAATTGCCGGATAATGAAATAAGAATATTGGCATCTACTTACTTTGGACTCAGTCTTTTTGATTTTTCACTTCGGGAAAATGAATTTCACGTCAACAGTTGCATAGAGCCCATGAAGAAAAAGAAAATGCTGCTATTACTGGAAACAGACTTCAAGAATCTATTTTTAAGTGGAAAGAATATCCGCATCAAAAAGAAAAGCAGTACCTTTGAAAAAAGAGTCACAGGCAGGGGATTCGGAAAAACAGTATTCTATCTATCGGAGTTCAACTCAGGACATCCCGAACAGATAAAAATCAAACATCCCTGGTTGCGACTAAGTATACAGTTGGACAAATTAAAAGAAAACCCAAACTAATATGGCTGAACTTCTTCCCAATTTCTATAAAGTCACGCACTCTGAGCATATCAATGAGACAGACTGGGTAGTGCAAGTCATGCTCAACCCACAACATGCTATTTATAGCGGACACTTTCCACAACAGCCCGTGGTTCCGGGCGTTTGTATGCTGCAAATAATAAAGGAGTGCATAGAAAAAATACAGCAAGCTCCCCTGCAATACAAGCAGATAGCATCATGCAAGTTTCTTTCAGTTATTAATCCGAATGAAACACCGGAATTAAAGCTCTCATTGACTATCAAAAAAAACGAAACGGATACATTCCAGATTCTGGCTGAAGGAGCATCTTCAAAAGATATCTGTATCAAATTAAAAGCACAACTAATCGGCAAATAAATATGGAAGAACGTAGCGAGGAACTATGGCATGAGAAAGCCAGGCAACTTGGTATTGTAATTATTATACCTACCTACAATAATGAAAAGACGCTGACTACCGTAATTGAAGATGTACTCTTCTATGTAGAAGATATCATCGTTGTCAATGACGGCTCTACCGATAGCACCCCTACTCTTCTGGAAAACTATCCGAACCTGCATATCATCACCCATCCTACCAATAAAGGAAAAGGAACTGCCTTAAAGAACGGATTAAAACAGGCCAAAGCAGCCGGCTACCGATATGCCATCACTATAGATTCCGATGGACAGCATTTTGCTTCAGACATTCCTATTTTCATGGAAGAAATAGAAAAAGAACCGGATACGTTGCTGGTAGGTGCCCGTAATCTGACTTCGGACAATATGCCGGGCAAGAATACTTTTGCTAATAAGTTCTCCAACTTCTGGTTTAAACTTGAAACCGGAGTAAAGCTTCAGGATACCCAATCGGGTTACCGGCTCTATCCATTACATAAAATCAATGTGCAGAGATTCTACTATACCGCTAAATATGAATTTGAGCTTGAAGCACTGGTCTTTGCAGTATGGGGAGGAACCACGGTCCGCAATATACCCATACATGTCTATTATCCGCCCCAGGAAGAACGTGTCTCCCACTTCCGTCCTTTCCGGGATTTCACTCGCATCAGCATATTGAATACCTTCTTAGTGTTCATCACTTTCCTTTGGATTTATCCGCGTAACTTCTTCCGGAAACTAACCTGGAGTAATTGCCGGAAATTCTTCCGGACTCACATTACACAGTCCGAAGAATCGAATCTGAAGATTACCTATGCCATTATGTTAGGTATATTTATGGGAATAGTCCCGATTTGGGGATACCAGATGCTTGCCACTTTATTTTTGGCTCATGTGCTTAAACTCAACAAAGTAATAGCTATTGTAGCAGCTAATATCAGTATTCCTCCCATGATTCCTTTCCTATTATATGGCAGTTACCTGACAGGGTGTAAAGTACTGAACAGACCGGTTGAACTTCATCTTACCGATATTTCATTTGAAAATGTGAAATCGGTTTTAGAGCAATATTTAATTGGAAGTGTTATCTTTGCAACCGCTTGTAGTATATTGGCAGGTATTATAACGATCAGCCTGCTCACTATATACAGAAGGCCGAAAACAACATGACTCAGTTCTTTATCAGACTATATAATTATTTTCAAAGACACAAAGTTCTCTTCTATTTGTCACTCTGTGTTTGTGTCCTTTTTATGGGGTACTTCGCCTGGCAAGTCAGGTTTGAAGAGAATGTGACCCGTTTCTTTCCTGATACGAAGAACAACCAGAACATCACCAAGGTATTTGATAATCTAAAAATAAAGGATAAGATTATCATCTTAATCTCTCCTGCCGACTCTATAGTAACTCCGGATCTAATGATAGAGGTCGGAGACCAACTGAAACAAAACTTATTAGAAGAGTCTAACCAAACCTGGATTAAAGATATCTTTTCGGAAGTAGATGAAACAACCATTGAAAAAGCAACAGATTTTGTTTATGAAAATCTTCCGCTGTTCTTGACGGAAAAAGACTATCAACACTTCGACTCACTCTTAACACAGGAAGGCATAGAAGCCATGATGCGAAAGAACTATACCAACCTTCTTTCTCCCGCAGGTATAGCATTGAGAGGTTATATACAAAGAGACCCGTTAGGACTTGGAAATAACGTCTTAAAGCATTTGCAGGATTTTCAGTTGGAAACCAATTATGAAATCAACAACGGACACATCTTTTCGAAGGACGGAAATACATTGCTGATGTTTATGACCCCGGTATTCGGAACAGGAAGTACCGGTGAGAATGAAAATCTGATCCGAATACTTGAAAATGAGCTGCAACAGATTCAGAAAGAGTGTCCTTCCATTCGCGCATCTTACTTTGGAGGTCCCTCGGTCAGCGTCTATAATGCACGACAGATTAAAAAGGATACCATTATTACTTCTTCGATCGCACTGCTGATTATCATTGTTTTCATCTCGCTGGTGTTTAAGCATAAGAAATCGATCCCTCTCATTGTCACTCCTGTTTTATTCGGGGGATTGTTCGCTTTATGCCTGATTTATTTTATTCAGGGATATATATCTGCAATTGCCGTAGGTGCCGGCTCGGCTATTCTGGGTATTGCACTGAGTTATTCCATACACATGCTGGCTCATCAAAATCATGTTTCTACCGTCCAGCAATTGATTAAAGAAATAACTTATCCGCTTACAGTAGGCAGCTTTACTACAATAGGTGCATTCTTCGGACTTACTTTTACCACTTCCGAATTGCTACGCGATTTCGGTTTGTTTGCTTCTCTGGCACTTATCGGTACTACTCTTTTTTGTCTTATTTACCTTCCACATTTTCTGAAAGGACAAGCTGATGTGAAGCAAGGCAGGGTCTTACGCTTTATTGAAAAAATCAATGCCTATCCTTATGAAAAGAACAAATGGTTAGTAGGCATCATCGTTATTATTACCCTCATCGGCTTATTTACTTCACAGAAAGTCAAGTTTAACGAAGACATGATGAGCCTCAACTATGAACCTCAGCACTTAAAACAAGCAGAGGCTAAACTGGAACAGCTTTTCAATGCCCAAGAGAAAACCGTACTTTTTGTCAGTGTAGGTAAAAACATGACAGAAGCACTCGAAAGCTATGCAAATACCAATCAGCACTTATCCGCTTTTAAAGAGCAAGGGCTTATTAAAGCATATGCATCTGCCGAGCAATTCTTAATTTCACCGGAAGAACAGCAAAAGCGTCTGGAACAATGGAACCAGTATTGGGGAGAGTCGGGAAAGATATCAACTATTCGCAAATACATAGAAGACGCTGCCCGTACCTATCACTTCCGGGAAGGTAGTTTCGATGCATTTTACCAATGGTTAGAACATCCATTCCAGCCCTATAATTATCAGGACGATACAAATAGTATCGCTACTACCCTACTAAACGAATGGCAAACAAGTGCTGATTCCATCACGATGCTCGTTACCCAGGTACGCATCACTGATGATAATAAGGAAGAAGTCTATCAACAATTCAAGGATAATACGGATGTTGTAGTCTTCGACCGGAGTTATTTCACTAATCAATGGGTCTCTGCCATCAATAACGACTTTTACCTGATACTTTATATTTCTTCATTCCTTATATTCCTGGCCCTATTGATTTCGTACGGGCGTATAGAATTAACCCTGATCAGTTTCCTGCCTATGCTTATCAGCTGGACCATTATTTTGGGTCTGATGGGGATTCTGGGTATCGAATTCAACATTATCAATATTATTCTCTCTACTTTCATTTTCGGTATCGGAGACGACTTCAGTATCTTCATCGTGGATGGACTCCAAAACAAATACCGGACAGGAAAAGCGATCCTGAATTCCCATAAGACAGCTATTTTCTTCTCTGCATTCACAGCCGTTGTGGGAATGGGAACTTTAGTATTTGCCAAACATCCCGCCCTGCAATCCATTTCACTGATTTCCATCCTTGGAATGGCAGCGGTGGTATTAGTAGCCTATACCATACAACCTATTATTTTCCAGTTCTTTATTTCTAAACCGGCTTCTAAGGGACTGCCCCCGTATACCTTGATAGGCTTACTCCGCACGATCCTCCTTTTCATGCTCTTCGTTACAGGATGCATCATTCTGAGAATTTTCATTATCTTATTATACCTCATTCCGGTACGCCGCAGTTATAAGCAGCAGCTTGTTTGCCGGATTATCAACATCACTTGCAAAGGTATATTGATAGTGGCAACATTTGTACGTAAAGAACACATCAACGTAACCAATGAGACATTCAAAAAGCCGGCTATCATAATAGCCAATCACCAGTCTTTCATTGATATCCTAGAGTTATTATCTTTTTCCCCGAAGATTATCATGATAACCAATCACTGGGTATGGAACTCTCCGGTATTTGGAAAAATTATTCAATATGCAGGTTTCTTCCATGTAGACGAAGGATATGAACTTTGTGTGGAACGGATGCGGGAAAAAGTAAGAGAAGGATACTCCATCGCCATCTTCCCCGAAGGTACCCGGACCTATGACGGCAAGATGAAGCGTTTTCATAAAGGTGCTTTCTATTTATCAGAAACTCTGCAATTGGATATTATTCCTATTCTGCTATACGGCAATGGAGAGATTATAGCCAAGGCACAACCTTTCTATGTCCGCAAAGGCATTATTTACTCTAAAATATTACCTCGCATACTTTATAACAATGATTCATTCGGAACTACCTACCAGGAACGTACCAAGCGCATCTCTTCCTACATGAAAGAAGAATATGCACGTATTTGCCTGGAAAAGAATACACCGGCGAATCCGGCATTTTATGAGGCATTGGTACTGAACTATATCTATAAAAGTCCTGTCATCGAGTGGTACATCCGCATCAAAGTAAAGATGGAACACAATTACCAGTTATTCAATCAACTGATTCCGATGAAAGGACAGATTACAGATATCGGTTGTGGTCTCGGTCCTCTGTGCTATATGCTGTCTATGATATCCAAAGAAAGGCAAATATTAGGAATCGATTATGACGAAGATAAAATAGCTATAGCTCAACACGGCTGGCTTCGTAGTGAAAACCTTCGCTTTGAACATGCTGACGCATCGGTTTATGAGTCCCCGGAAAGTGATGTCTTCATCCTGAATGACGTATTGCATTACATGAATTATGAACATCAACATAACTTGTTAGTGAGATGTGCCAATCTTCTTCGTCCTGAAGGAATGATTATCGTACGTGATGGAAATTCCGCTGAGACCCATAAGCATCGGCTAACCCGCCTCACGGAAGTTCTCTCTACCCAAGTTGTCAAGTTCAACCGCACTACGGATGAGCTCTGCTTCACTTCCGAAGCTCAAATTCAGAGCATAGCCCGGGAGTGTGGAATGGAAGTAAAGACTATCCGAAACGATAAATATACATCGAATACCATCTATATACTTAAAAAGCAATTGCCATGAGTAAGTATGACATCATCATCATTGGAAGCGGATTAGGTGGCCTTGAATGTGGAGCTATACTTAGTAAAGAAGGGTATAACGTATGTGTGCTCGAAAAGAACGAACTGTTTGGAGGATGCTTTCAGACGTATCGCCGGAAAGGACATTTGTTGGATACAGGAATTCATTATATAGGTAGTCTGGATGAAGGACAAGTCATGAATCAGTTTTTCCGGTATGTAGGAATCATGGATCACCTCAAAGTCCGGAAACTGGATGAAAATGCTTTTGATAAGATTTTCTATAAGAATCGCGTATATGATTACGCAATGGGATACGAACGCTTTACCGATACCCTTTGCCAATCATTTCCTCACGAAAAAGAAAATCTCCGGCAATATACAGCGTTACTGAAAGAAGTAGGCAACCTGATCAGTGTGGATAATCTGAAAAAAGGTATTATTTCTACTGAAGGAATGAAGTTCTTCAATACCTCAGCAGCAGGAATGATAGATAAGATTACCACCAATCCTGATTTGCAATCGGTATTGGCCGGTTCGGCACTTCTGTATGGTGGCTTAAGAGAACATTCCAACTTCTATGAACACGCCATGATTAACAACTCCTACATACAAGGAGCCTATCGGTTCATTGACGGAAGTATGCAAGTGGCCTCTGAGATGATCAATGTGATTCGCACTCATGGCGGAACAGTTTTGAACAACAGTGAAGTCACCCGTATCATTGTAGAGAACAATCAGGTAGCAGGGGTAGAGATAAACCATGCAGAGCGGATAGAAAGCAAATACATCATCTCTAACGTACACCCCAAACAAACATTAACCTTGCTGGACAAAACCCGCTGTATCAAAAATGCCTATATCTCCCGTATTAATTCTTTAGAAAACACATACGGCATTTTCACTCTTTATCTGATTATGAAAGAGAAAAGTTATCCGTATCTGAATCAGAACCTCTATCTGCATGGAGACAATGATGTATGGTATGATAAGAAAGTCAATATGGGATATACCACCAATTGCATGATCTCCACACAAGCATCTTCCCGCAACAGTGATTGTGCAGACGTCATTTCCATTCTGACTCCCATGTATATAGATGAACTGTCCGCCTGGCAGGATACACTTCCCGAACAACGAGGTGAAGACTATAAAGCCTTCAAAATAGAAAAAGCCAGGCAATTGTTGGAGTTCATCAAAAGTCACGGAATCGATTTTACCGATCACATCGAGACAATGTATACCACTACTCCACTTAGCTACAGAGACTTTACAGGTACTTGCGACGGTTCTGCTTATGGAATTATCAAAGATTACAAATGTCCGCAGATCGGTTTTGTTTCCACCCGGACCAAACTGGGAAACTTATTTCTCACAGGACAAAACCTGAACGTTCACGGTGCTTTAGGAGTTACATTAACCTCCATCATCACTTGTGGCGAATTACTCGGACATGAATATTTAGCTAAACGAATAGGCCATGCATAAGATATTAAAGAAAACAATTAAATATACGGCATGTGGCATAGGGGTGCTTCTCCTTGCCATTATCCTCTTTGTTAGCATCCTCTATTTCTCTGCGGATATGCTGACTCCCGACTACCCCCCCAAGGCCAACGGAGAATTGGTACAGACAGACAGTCTTCGGGAATATGCGGGCAATTATCTACGGCAAAGCAACAGTGGTCTGTGGGAGTTGAAGGTGAGTGGCGATGCATTCCAGCGCGGTGAGGCCATAGGCAAACTTTCTTCTGATTTGCTATACTATCAGGAGAAAGTCTTTGTTGACCAGATACGCGAAATAGTACCTTCTGACAATTATCTTAAGTTTCTCCGCTTCTTCATCGTACTTTTCAACCGTAATTTAGGAGAGAATGTCCCGGAAGAATTCAGAGATGAAATTTATGGCATTTCGCTCTCCTGTACCCATGAGTACGACTTTATCGGTACTCCCTACGAGCGCCAGCTCAATTATCATTCGGCTCACGATCTGGGACATGCCATGCAAGATTACATGTTGGTAGGTTGCAGTTCCTTTGCCACCTGGGGAGAAAACAGTGCCGACTCTTCCCTCATCATCGGACGCAATTTTGATTTTTACATGGGGGATAAGTTTGCACACAACAAGCTGATATCTTTTTATCAGCCCGAGCAAGGCTATAAATTTGCATCCGTGGGTTGGCCGGGTATGATCGGTGTACTTTCGGGCATGAATGAAACCGGACTCACGGTGACTATCAATGCTGCAAAATCGGATATGCCGACTGCATCCGCCACTCCCATCTCTATCCTAACCAGAGAGATACTGCAATATGCCTCAACGATTGATGAAGCTTATGCTATCGCCCTGAAGCGAAAAACATTTGTTTCCGAATCCATACTGATCGGTTCTGCGCGGGATGGCAGAGCCGCTATCATTGAAAAGTCACCGGAGAAGACGGTACTTTTTACAAGTAGCGGTAATCAGATTATTTGTACCAACCATTATCAATCAGATACTTTCCGCAACGAGGAACGCAACGAGGAAAACATTGCGACTTCCGATAGTCCCTATCGTTTTGCCCGTCTGCAAGAACTGTTGAAAGAGAATAAGCCTATCGACCCGATGAAAGCTGCTTCCATTCTCCGCAACCAAAAAGGATTGGACAATATTGATTTGGGCATGGGTAATGAAATGGCTATTAATCAACTCATAGCCCATCACTCTGTTATTTTCCTACCGGAGAAACAGATCATGTATGTATCCACTTCTCCCTGGCAATGCGGCAAGTATATGGCATACGATCTAAACAAAATATTCAGCGATACCATAGATTTCCATCACGAAATCGCCACTTTGAATCTGACTATTCCCGAAGACAACTTTATCAGGCAAGCAAACTACAAACAGTTCATGGCTTATAAACAGCTAACGAAGCTCATCCGGGAAAAGACACAGCGAAAAGAAACAATAGAAACAAAGGTCCTGAATCTTTATGAAGCATCTAATCCTTCATTCTATTACGTTTACGAAGTATTGGGAGATTATTATGCTGCAATACAACAAACTGGTACAGCCATAATCTATTGGCAGAAAGCACTAACAATACCCATACCCAAACAAGCTGAAAAAGTACGAATCCAACAAAAAATCAATAAAAAACAATAATATGGAAAAGAATCCAGACATACAGTTTCGCTCTCCCGAAGAGATTAAATTGTATCAGGAAGCCAGGCTCACTGAAACCTTGGCTTACTTGCAGGCACATTCCCGCTTCTATCAGCAAATGTTCAAAGAACATTCCATAGACACTACTCGAATCAAAAAGATAGAAGATCTCCAACAAATTCCCGTTACCACCAAAACAGACCTGCAACTACATAATAGTGAATTCATCTGTGTAGACCCGGATGATATTATCGACTATGTCACCACTTCCGGAACTTTAGGAGATCCGGTTACTTTTGTACTGACCTCCAAAGACCTGGACCGTCTGGCATACAACGAGTATCTGTCCTTCAATACCGCCGGATGCAGCCGACACGATATACTGCAACTGATGACCACCATAGACCGCCGCTTCATGGCAGGGCTTGCCTACTACTTGGGAGCCAGAGAGCTCGGTATGGGAGTAGCCCGTGTAGGCAACGGTATACCGGAACTGCAATGGGATACCATTCACCGTATTCACCCTACCTGCGGCATGGTCGTTCCTTCATTCCTGATTAAATTGATAGAGTTTGCCGAGAAAAATCAGATTGATCATAACACCTGTTCTATGAAGAAGTGTGTATGTATCGGCGAAGCACTGCGTAACCCCGATTTTACATTGAACACCCTTGGACAGCGTATCAGCGAAAAGTGGCCGTCACTCCAACTCTATTCCACTTATGCCTCTACGGAAATGCAATCGTCCTTCACCGAATGTTCTGAATTCCATGGCGGACACCTGCAACCCGAACTTATCATTGTAGAATTTCTGGATGATAAGAACCTTCCGGTGAAGGCAGGAGAACCGGGAGAAGTAACCATTACCACTTTAGGGGTAGAAGGTATGCCTTTACTTCGTTTCAAAACCGGAGACATCTGTTACCAATATACGGAACCTTGTGCATGTGGCAGAAACACCATCCGGTTAAGTTCTGTGCTGGGACGAAAAGGACAAATGATAAAATACAAAGGAACAACCCTGTATCCACCTGCATTATTCGACATATTGGATGATATTCCGCGGGTAAAGAACTACGTTGTTGAGGTGTACACCAATAAGTTAGGTACAGACGAGATACTGATTCGGATTGGCAGTGACGAAAACAGCGAAAGCTTTGCCAAAGAAATTAAAGATTTATTCCGCTCTAAAATACGGGTAGCTCCTACTATCCGGTTTGAACCGGCAGAATATATCTCTCAGATACAAATGCCTCCGATGAGTAGAAAAAGCATCAAATTCTTTGATTTACGATAACTAATTTCTAATTTTGACAAAATAATAAACTGAGTACTGATTCTAAATTATTAATTGTATGAAAAAGCTATTCACCCTTCTGTTCCTTGCAACAAGCATGATTTGTTTCGGACAAAACAAGAACTTCCTTAAAGAAGTTGAAAGTATCAATTTCTATGGAGTGGACTATTCAGCGGCTAAAGTATTTGGCGCAGCAGAAACCCCGGCACAATTTAAAGTAGCATTTGATGGAATTAACCGATTGTTCATTACCGAAGCCAAGAAATATGACGTAAGTAAGAAGCTGAAAGTAAGAGTTAATGAAATCTCACTTGATGCTGTCAATCAGGTCAATGAAGCTATCGATCCACAAGAATTGATGACGACCAATGCAAGCTATATGCTGAGTGAAGATCAGATTAAGCAAATTGTGAACGCACTTCCCACACAAAAGAAACCGGGTATTGGCTTGGTTATCATTGCCAAATTACTGAACAAAGCAGAAGCATACGGTTCCTATCAAGTAGTATTCTTCAATACGGAAACGAAAGAAATAATACAAGACTGGGCAACCGGTGGTAAAGCAAGAGGTTTCGGGCTGCGTAATTATTGGGCAGGCTCCATCCATAAGGTTATAAGGAATCTATAAAGCAAGATTGTATAAAAGAGATGATCCGTTAAATGAAAATAAGCGATATTTATACACAAACCACACTTCTATGAGAAGAGTTTTTATCGTTAGTTATCAACGGGTTACAAGATATCAACTTTTAGTAGACAAGAAATTAAGAGTTTGTCAACAAGGAATTAACTTCTTGTCGACAAACTCTTAACTTTTTGTAATCGGGGATTTGAGACTTTATCCATTTTCCTTACACGGTATAAAGTAATCCTATTCATCCTTCTATTTCCTGAATATCTTTTTTCAGCTCCTCCACCTGTTCATAAGTAAATCCGTCAAGAGCTCTCTTCATACTGAGCAGTTCTTCACGAATAGCTTTCAGACGATCTACAATTTCAAAGTTACGAAGAGTGTTTTCTTTATTGTCCTTCATTCGCTGGCGGGCACCGGGTAATGTCATTCCCCGTTCCTTCACCAGATGATAGATCAGCTTCACAGTTTCAATATCCTCTTTGCGATATTGCCGCACCCCACGGCTCCCCTTCTTCGGAGAAAGTTGTGGAAACTCTTTCTCCCAGAAACGAAGCAAGGACTCGTTCACATCGAACATCTGGGCCACCTCACTGATGGAATAATATAATTTCAAGTCTTTATCCATAGCTGTTAATCGAGAACTTTACCATGGTTGGCAGCAATCTGTATCATCCGGTCGTAATCCTCGGCACTCAAATCCATAAAGTAATAGTTGACAGGGTTGACTACCTGACCTTTTACATGAACTTCATAATGCAAGTGAGGGCCTGTACTCTTTCCCGTACTGCCTACCCCGCCAATAACTTCACCGCGTACCACCTTCTTGCCGACCTTAGTACGGAAATCACGCAAATGCGCGTATACGGTCTGATAACCAAATCCATGATCTACCACAATCCGATTACCATATCCGGTTTGCCACCCCATCTGTATCACCGTACCATCTCCTGTGGCATAAACATCCGTACCCAAAGGTGCCGAGAAGTCCATACCTGCATGGAATTTTGTAGTTCCGTAAATAGGGTCGATACGCGTTCCGTAACCGGAAGCTGTTTTGCGAAGGTCTTTATTGGAAACAGGCTGGATAGCGGGGATACAACGCAACATTTCGTCATGGCTCTTACACATATCCACCACATCATCGAAGGAACGCGACTGGATATAGAGTTGCTTGCTAAGCATATCCATCTTCTGAGTTGTATTCACTACCAGATCGGAGTTCGCCATATCCATCAGGTGTTCATAACGGTTAGTACCGCCATACCCTGCCTGACGAATAGCCGAAGGTACAGGGTCAGCCGCAAATATAACCCGATACAGGTTATCATCACGCTGTTGCACATCCTGCAATACCCCCATTGCCTCGTCCAGACGACGGGAAAGCACATTATATTGCGCTAAAAGTTGGCTATTTTCCTTCCTCAACTCTTTCTCGGAAGGTGAACCGAAGATAATCAGCAGAATAATGAAACTACCTGCCCCTAAGCCCATGCCGATAAACAAACGGCGCAGGAGACTCACCATCCGTTGCCGGACAGTAGGGTAAATACGGTCATAAGTCTGCGTCTGTGGATTATAAATGTAGTAAACTTTGCGCATCTTTTGGAAATATTTCGCTCATTAATACGGCAAAAGTAATAAAAACAAGCTATCTTTGCACAGTTTTTTCAAGAATTATAAGATTTATGATTTATGATTTATGATTTATAAGAAAACAGTGATGGGAAAACATCTACAGTATTCGGCAAGTTATTCTTTTAAATCATGTGATGCATAAGTCATAAATCCTCATGGCATAAATCATAAAATCATAAAATCATAAATCAGACAGACGTATGTTGACTGCAAATGAAATCCGAAACTCATTCAAGAGTTTCTTCGAGAGCAAAGGCCATCAGATAGTGCCCTCGGCTCCAATGGTAATTAAAGATGACCCGACACTGATGTTTACTAATGCGGGGATGAACCAGTTCAAAGATATTATTTTGGGTAACCACCCGGCAAAATATAAAAGAGTCGCGGACTCGCAGAAATGCCTGCGCGTTAGCGGAAAGCATAATGACCTGGAAGAAGTAGGACACGATACGTACCACCATACCATGTTCGAGATGCTGGGCAACTGGTCGTTCGGTGACTACTTTAAGAAAGAGGCAATCAACTGGGCATGGGAATACCTGGTAGATGTTCTGAAGATAGATCCGAAGAACCTTTACGCCACCGTATTCGAAGGCAGCCCCGAAGAAGGACTGGAACGTGACAATGAAGCCGCTTCCTATTGGGAACAGTTCTTGCCAAAAGATCATATCCTCAACGGAAACAAACACGATAACTTCTGGGAAATGGGTGATACAGGTCCGTGTGGTCCGTGTTCCGAGATACATATCGATTCACGTCCTGAAGAAGAAAAGGCTCAGATCCCCGGTAGTCAACTGGTGAACAAAGACCACCCACAAGTAATCGAGATATGGAATCTTGTGTTCATGCAGTTCAACCGCAAGGCCGACGGTAGCCTTGAAGGACTTCCTGCCAAAGTTATCGATACCGGTATGGGCTTCGAAAGACTGGTGCGCACACTACAAGATAAGACTTCTAATTATGATACAGATGTATTCCAACCCATACTAAAGGCTATAGGCAACATGACCGGCAAGAAGTATGGTGAAGACGAGAAGTCGGACATCGCTATGCGTGTTATCGCCGACCACATCCGTACAATCGCTTTCTCTATTACAGACGGACAATTGCCTTCGAATGCAAAGGCAGGTTATGTAATCCGCCGTATTCTGCGCCGCGCAGTTCGTTACGGTTATACATTCCTGGGGCAGAGACAGGCATTCATGTATAAATTACTCCCGGTTCTGATTGAGAATATGGGTGAGGCTTATCCTGAACTGGAAGCACAGAAAGAACTGATCAGCAAGGTTATTAAAGAAGAAGAAGACTCCTTCCTCCGCACACTGGAAACCGGTATCCGCCTGCTGGATAAGACGATGGCTGACGCCAAAGCCGCCGGAAAGACAGAAATCAGCGGTAAGGATGCCTTTACCTTATACGATACTTTCGGTTTCCCGCTCGACCTGACGGAACTGATTCTCCGTGAAAACGGTATGACTGCCGACATCAAGGAATTCGACGCCGAGATGCAACAGCAGAAGCAACGTGCCCGCAATGCCGCTGCCATAGAAACCGGCGACTGGATCACACTGAAAGAAGGAACCACTGAATTTGTAGGTTACGACTATACGGAATATGAAACAAGTATCCTTCGTTACCGCCAAGTAAAACAGAAAAACCAGACATTGTACCAAATCGTACTGGACTATACCCCGTTCTATGCCGAAAGCGGTGGTCAGGTAGGTGATACAGGTGTATTGGTCAGCGAATTCGAAACGATTGAAGTAATTGATACAAAGAAGGAAAATAACCTTCCGATACATATTACCAAGAAATTGCCCGCACATCCGGAAGTTCCGATGATGGCTTGTGTAGATACCGACAAACGCGCTGCCTGTGCAGCCAATCACTCGGCTACCCACTTGCTGGACTCTGCACTCCGCGAAGTACTGGGCGAGCATGTAGAGCAAAAGGGTTCTTTAGTAACCCCCGACTCACTACGTTTCGACTTCTCTCACTTCCAGAAAGTGACGGACGAAGAAATCCGCCAGGTAGAACATCTGGTGAATGCTAAAATCCGTGCTAACATACCTTTGAAGGAATACCGCAATATTCCTATTGAAGATGCCAAAGAACTGGGTGCTATCGCCTTGTTCGGTGAAAAGTACGGCGACCATGTGCGTGTTATTCAGTTCGGTTCATCCGTTGAGTTCTGTGGAGGTACACACGTTGCCGCTACCGGAAACATCGGTATGATAAAGATTGTATCTGAAAGCTCCGTTGCTGCCGGCGTACGCCGTATCGAAGCTTACACCGGTGCACGCGTAGAGGAATTGATGGACACCATCGAAGATACTCTGAAAGATCTGAAAGCGCTCTTCAACAATGCACCCGACTTGGCCGGAACCATCCGCAAGTACATTGAAGAGAATGCCGGATTGAAGAAGCAGATGGAAGACTTCATGAGGGAGAAAGAGGCGCAGATAAAGGAAAGATTGCTGAAAAACATGCAGGAAATCCACGGCATAAAGGTAATTAAGATTTGTGCTCCGATACCTGCAGAAAGTATTAAGAATATTGCATTCCAACTACGTGGCGAGATTACAGAAAACCTGTGCTTCGTTGCCGGAACGATCAATGAAGGAAAACCGATGCTGACAGTAATGTTAAGTGATAACCTTGTAGCCGGTGGATTGAAAGCCGGAAATCTGGTGAAAGAAGCCGCCAAACTGATTCAAGGCGGCGGCGGCGGCCAGCCTCACTTTGCAACAGCAGGTGGAAAGAACATTGACGGACTGAATGCAGCAATAGAAAAGGTACTGGAACTTGCCGGAATTTAATAATTGACTTGTGAAGGCAGGCGGATTATTATTCGCCTGTGCAAGTAAATAACTGGCAAAAGACTTGACTTTGACATTCTGATGTCGTATCTTTGTCAATGTAATCCTGATTTAGTTTCGGGAAGATATATAGTAAAGAGGAGAAGCGAATGTTTCTCCTCTTTTTTGTATCTATAGAAGTGAAATGAGTTAAGATAGTATGTTTTATATGACAACATACTATGTAATGGACTAAAACAAACGATGTAATCACCCCAAACAAACCATCTGTTTGAGTAAAATACATCATCCGTTTCAGGTTAACACATCATCTGTTTGCAGAAAATAGAAACGGGAAAGCCGAAGCCCTCCCGTTCCGTTAAACATACATAAATTCTCTCTTGACAAAAAAGGTTAGATTAGTATATCTTTTTTAATTATTCTCCACTCTGATTACGTGGTTTTAAGCGTTCCACATGATAAACTTTACATCCTGTCGGGACTTCCACCGGACAGACTTCGGTTACATCTTCCCAAAAGTCGATATATTCCATTACAGACAGCCTGGTAAGATTAGGAGCATTGAAAGTATAAAGATGCTCTTCATTATTATACTTAAATAGCAGACCTGAACGTTCCACTTCACCTTCCATAACCGGTACCCTTTCATATTGTCCTACGAAAGGAGCAATAGTAGAATCATCCGGACGGACACGCAGGATTCCTTTTTCCCACAAATCAGATTCATTATCCGGTATCATCTCATAACGTCCTCCCTCCTTTACGGTAAAGAAGTTAGTAAATGCATCCACTATATTCTTCTTTTGTTCTTCTGTAGCTTCTCCAATAACCACAATGCCATCTTTCTCTTTAGACCAAACAAATTTCACACATTCGTCTACCTTCACTCTCAACATTGCCGAAGAACCACTGCCGTCTCTTACCGTTATCGAAGTCTCACCTATTCCTTTAGGAGTAACCAATATACGCTGATAGCCATTTTCATTTTTCACAAAAGCAGCGGTTACCACGGCATCGTTTCCGTTTATTATGACATAGTTGCCATCACCTCCATCCACACCGACAATAATACCTTCCGGTTTATCCTGATAGAGATTCACGGAACCAATCAGATTATCACAAGTCCCAATCTGGTAAATAGGCGCCTCTCCCGTAAAAAATACCATATCACGATAATCATCCTCGCATGCAGTACCCACAAACAAGAGTGAAATCAACATTAGAATAGAATAGATGTGTTTCATTGTTTTAGTCTTTTTATATCGGATTCGTATAATGAAAATGCAGTAAATAGTTAATTACTGCATGCGAACAGATATTTTTTTTAATCCCAGCTATTTATACGATTTGTTCTTTCGGGTAATTCACCAGATACAAAGTACCTGTAGCACGGGTAAAAGCCGTATATAACCAGCGGAAATAATCCGGTGTCAAATATTCATCCGTCATATATCCCTGGTCAAGAAATACATTCTTCCATTGTCCGCCCTGCGCTTTATGGCAAGTAACGGCATAAGCATACTTCACTTGCAAAGCATTATAATGCGGATCAGCCTTCATCTTTTTCATCCGTTCGCGCTTTACAGGAATGTCGGCATAATCTTCGAGCACAGCATAAAACAGCCTGTCATTGTCCGCTTTAGGCAAAGCCGGTGCATCACTATGCAAAGTATCTAACAATAGATTAACTTCCAGTTCAAAATCCCCGTAATCAGGAAAAGTGAGCAGAACTTCCGCAAAACGGAAACCATACAACTCACGTGTACGACGCATCCGGTGAAGAACAGCTATCTCACCATTGGCAATGAAATCCATTTCTTTACTTTTTTCTGTCCAGTAGTAATTATTCTTTGCTACCATCAGCAAGTCGCCCGTGTTCAATTCATCTTCCCGCCAAAGGATTTGCGCGCGTATACCATTATTATAGATATTCGCCCGCTTATTGGAACGACATACGACGATGGTTTCATCCATCCCGTCACGGTCGTAACAAGTACTCAACGTATCTATCAGTTCATCGCCCGGAACTACCTTTATATCAGCGAACCCCGATACCTTTATCTTTGGCAGACTCTGGCAGGCATCTTCAGCTATAAGTTGGCGCAACCGGGTAGCATTCCATAATATACCGGAGTCCTGCACCTGACGTACTACCTGCGTCAAATCTACCTCTATCACCTCCAACCCATAACCTTTCAGTGCCTCGGCAAACAAAGCAGGACTCTGTTCTTCACCCACCGGAGGAAGCTGCGCCGTATCCCCCATCAGTATCAACCGACATCCTGTACCGGAATAAACAAACTGTATCAAATCGTCCAGCAAACGCCCTGTACCAAACACAGCACCGGATAACCCCTCGTTCGAAATCATCGAAGCTTCATCCACTATATATAAGGTATGAGTAGTCAAATTATCGTTTACAGAGAAGTTACTCACCTCATTGGAGAAAGACTGCTGACGGTAAATCTTTTTGTGAATAGTAAACGCCGGATGCCCCGCATAAGCCGAAAAGACTTTCGCCGCCCGCCCCGTAGGAGCCAACAGAATTGACTTCTGTTGCAACTTATCCAATGTCCGTACCAGCGCTCCGACCAGCGAAGTTTTTCCTGTACCAGCATATCCGCGCAGCACAAAAACCGCATCATTACGGGGAGATAACAAGAAGGCAGCTAATGATTTTAGTACTATTTCTTGCTCAAAAGTTGGTTCATAAGGAAAATTTTCCTTAATTTGCCTTTCTAAATAGTTATTTATCATTTTTGTAATAGAAAAAAGTTACAGGAACTATCGCCATTAGAATTATTTATTTTATTTTTGCGGTACGAATATAACAACTAAAAAACATATTTATCATGAAAACAGTATTTAATATCGTTTTAGGCTTGTGTGCAGTGGTACTGATCTACATCTGCTATGCTAGCATTATGGGTCCTATTAATTTCGAAAAGGCTAGAAAGCACAGAGAGAAGGCAGTTATTGCCCGCTTAATGGACATCCGTAAAGCACAGCAGGAGTATCGTAACTTGAACCACCAACAGTACACGGCAAGTTTCGACACTTTGATCTACTTTGTTAAAAACCAGAAGTTGCCTTTCATCTACAAAGAAGGTGAATTGAATGACAAGCAGTTGGAAGACGGTATGACAGAAAAGAAAGCTATTGCTATCATCAACAAAGCTAAGAAAACAGGTAAATACGACGAGGTAAAGAAAGCAGGCTTGGAAAACTTCAAGCGTGACACAATGTGGGTTGCAGTACTGGATACTATTTTCCCAAAAGGTTTCAATCCCGATTCTATGAGATATGTTCCTTACGGTGGCGGCGCACAATTCGAAATGGCTATCAAGAACGATACAGCTAAATCCGGTGCTCCTTTCTGTCTGCTCGAAGTTAAGACTCCGTATGAAACTTACCTGGGTGGTCTGGACAAGCAAGAAATTGCTAACATGAAAGACGTACAGACTAAGTTGGGTAAATACTGCGGTCTGATGATCGGTAGCTTGGAAACTGCTAACAATAATGCAGGTAACTGGGAATAATTCCCTATCCGCAACACTGTATGATAGAAACGATTGACTTTAGTAAATCGGAACAATATACGTTATCCATCCGCCTCAGTGCGGATGGATTTTCTTTTTCTGTATTCAACCCTCTGGGTGAAGGCGAGCTCTCTTTCTTTGACCGGAAAGTAGAAGAATCACTCTCCCTCACAGCCAATCTTAAACAGACTTTCCGTGAAATAGAATGGCTTAAACACCCTTATCGCCGGGTAAATATACTCATGGCGGACAAGCGCTTTACCCTCGTGCCACTGGAGTTCTTTGAAGACGAACAGACGGAAACACTTTTTTATCATAACCACCCGAAGCGGGAAAACGAAATTGTGCAATACAACATTCTGCGAAAGAATAATGCCGTAGTATTGTTCAGTATGGACAAGAGTGCCCGTTCTTTCCTGTGCGAACAATATCCCGATGTAAGATTTTATTCGCAGGCAAGCTCGTTCATCGAACATTTCTCCAGCAAAAGCCGCCTGGGCAACAGTCGGAAAATGTACGTGCATCTGCGGAAAGATGCCGCCGACCTGTATTGCTACGACCGCAATCACCTGTTGCTTGCCAACTCCTTTGAATGTAAACAGACAGCGGACCGCATCTATTACCTATTATATATATGGAAGCAACTCGGCTTTGAACAGGAACGTGACGAAATGCACCTCACCGGTGAATTGTCTGACAAAGAAGCTTTGCTCAGCGAACTACGAAAATTTATCCGGCAGGTATTCATCATGAACCCTGCCACTAACCTCGACCTACAAGCAATAACCACATGCGAGTAATCAGCGGAATATATAAAAGAAGAAGATTTGACGTGCCCCGTACTTTCAAGGCACGTCCCACAACGGATTTTGCCAAAGAGAATCTGTTCAATGTACTTGCCAATTATCTGGATTTTGAGGACGGAGTATCCGCACTCGATCTCTTTGCAGGAACCGGCAGCATCAGCATCGAACTGGTATCACGGGGTTGCGACCGCGTAATCAGCGTTGAAAAAGACCGGGACCACCATGCTTTCATCTGCAAGATAATGCAAGAGGTAAAGACTGACAAATGTATCCCTATCCGTGGCGATGTATTCAAATTCATCAAAGGAGGACGTGAACAGTTCGATTTTATCTTTGCCGATCCTCCGTACGAATTGCAGGGATTGGAAACCATTCCTAATCTTATCTTCGAAAACAATCTCTTGAAAGAGGAAGGCTTGCTTGTATTGGAACATGGAAAGAAAGATAACTTCGAAGATCATCCGAACTTTGTAGAGAGACGGGTATATGGCAGTGTGAACTTCTCCTTCTTTGAGAAGTTGAAAGTTGAGAGTTTATAAGAGCGGTGCCATCAGTCGCACCACACTCTCGGCAGCTTTCCGCCACCAGGGACGCTTCACCCAGTTTTTAAGAAAGACCTGCACACACTCGCGTTGATCCTGAAGAAAGATTTCACGCATTTGCAGTGCAGTTTCAGTATCATAAATAAAAGCGTTCACCTCAAAATTATGCTCGAAGCTGCGGAAGTCCACATTGGTAGAGCCAACAGTAGTAAGTTCATCATCCGACACCATCAGTTTGGAGTGCAGAAAACCTATCTTATAAAAATAAACTTTCACACCAGCCTGCAATACATCCGCCAGATAGGAACAAGAACCTAAATTCGTAAGGCGATTATCCGCACGCAAGGGCAGCATCAGTCGAACATCAACTCCTGCCAATGCGGCCGTTTGCATAGCAGCCAGTATCTGTTCTGTAGGCAAGAAGTAAGGGGTCTGTATATAGAAATATTTCTTCGCACCGGAAATTGCCATACTCAATCCTTGCATAATTTCTTTCCAGGGACCAATAGGATCACTCGTCACAATCTGTACTAACGAATTACCCGACGCCTCCATCTTCGGAAAATAACGGGAGGCACTGATCAAAGTACGGTCTACAAAATACCAGTCGAGCAAGAAAGCGGTCTGCAAGCCATGCACGGCTTTGCCTTCCAATAAAAGATGCGTATCGCGCCAAATCCCCCATGAGAACCCACGCATATAGCGTTCTGCCAGATTCATCCCACCCACAAAACCGATTCGTCCGTCAATCACAACAATCTTACGGTGGTTGCGATAGTTCACTTTGCTGGTGAACAGGGGGAAACGTACTTTCAGAAAGCTGCGTACCTCGATACCTGCCGAACGCATTTCATCATAGAAACGGTTGGGCACATGCCAGCATCCTACATCGTCATAGATGACACGTACTTCAACGCCCGCCCGTACTTTCTCTATCAGTACATCCCGCACCATTCGCCCGATGGCATCATCCTCAAAAATATAAAATTCAATATGGATATGTTGCCGGGCTTTAGCCAGTTCCCGCAACAGGGATTGCAACATGGAAGCACCGCTGGTATAAGTCTCTACACGGTTGCCGTCAAAAGGAAACGCCTGGGTTGTATTGCGAAATAAAGAAATGAGCCGGCTATAAGCTATAGGCAAGGTAGTGGCATCCTGCGCCAGGTATTCCACCATCGGTTTATTCAACAGACGGTTATAAATCTTCTGCTCTATTATTCGCTCGCGCCTCCGGCTACGCCCGAAAAAGAAGTAAAAGACCAGTCCCACAACAGGCAGAAACATCAATACCAATATCCATGCCAATGTCTTCACCGGATTACGATTGTCGAGAATGATGACAACAATTGTTCCGATGATAGCGCCAAAGTAAATAATATCAAAGGCGACGGTAGCTACTTGGTTTAGTATATAGTTCCAGTCAATCACAAAAGCAAATATAGAGAAAATAAAAGAATTCCTGTTTTTTTATAAGAAAAAAGAGATTGTCTTTAAAGTATTTACATATATTTGCGTAATTACACACTAATACTATGAAATATGAAAAAACATCTTTTAATCGCCCTCGTGCTGGGCTTGTCAACTACTATCTGTCATTCGCAAGTAAAAATCAGTGTACAAGGTGGAACCGGATTGACCGGCATTACCCAAAATGAAAATTACAATGCTAACTTTGGGTACCGTTTCGGAGTCGGCGTAGAATTCCCTATTGACAAAACTTGGTCCATGCAGACCGGACTACAGCTACTAAACAGAAGCTACTCTATTGATGAAGCAGTAACCGCTTTGGGTATTACGGAAACAGGCAAGCAAATCTATATGGGATTAGGAATCGATTCAAAAATCAATGGAATCTATTTACAAGTTCCCATCAAAGTAGCCGCATATCTGCCTTTGAATAATAACTGTGGGTTGCAATTCAGTGGTGGTCCGTATATCGCTTTGGGAATTGGTGGAAAAAGTAAATTGAACTGGGTGCTTGCCACTAATGAAAGATATGATGATGATGACTTTATCACGCCCAGTGAAGGTAATGGCGCTACATTGGTAAATGGTGAAGCAACGCATAAGACATTCGATAAAAACGAAGGTTTGAAATGCCTTGACATCGGTTTAAGTCTTGGAGTAGACTTCAAGTACAAATGTCTTTTTGCCGGTATCGGTGCCGAGTACAGCCTTCTTCCCATTGATAAGGAGTTTCCCAAAAATCTCTTCAAATATTCCTTCCAAGAAGACCAAACACTTGTCTCCCCCCACAACATAGGAATAGAATTTCATGTAGGCTTTTGCTTCAACGCAGGGAAACGCTAAATAACAGAATCCCCTTCCATCTCTTTCAGCGAAAGCGAATGGAAGGGGAAACTTATAATAATAACTGGTCAGTTTACTTTAAAAACGGCGTCCGCCAAATCCACCGGGACGTCCACCAGGTCCGCCATGACCGCCAGGACCACCAGGGCCACCAAATCCACCTCTACCCATCTTCTCACGGGCAGCCTTGTTACCAAAGATATTCAGGCGATAGATAAAGTGCACCATACAGTAGCTGTTAACACCATTGTATTCCGAAACCGAACGACCATCTGCCGTCAATGAACGGCTAATGTTACTTTGTTGTTTCAGGATATCGTACATTTCAAAACTTATCGTTGCCGCACCTTTCAAGAAAGTCTGCGAGAGTTGTGCATTCCAGATCAGCTCATTACGGTTCATACTTGAATCCGTATAACCACGACGGCTCTGATTGGCGATATTGGTAGTGAAAGTCATGTTCCAGGGAGCCATCAACTGGGTATTGGCACCATAAGAGAAAGTATAAGGTTCCTGGTTATTGTCCGGACGCAGTTTATTACGCTCGGCAGTGTAAGAGATAGAGCCATTCAACCCGAATTCGAACCAATCATTGCGGTAGGCACCGTTCAAACGTTCACTCAGCGTCAAGCCCGTTGTCGTATTCTTATCATCAACTTTAGTTTCCTGATTGTACAGATACGCCACATTATTCTGATAATTAATATTAGAGAATGAATTGATGGTATACTTCTTATTCTTCAGTGCCGTATTGAATCCAAACATACCGAAAGCACTCCAATTACCATTAATATTTTTCGGCGTCGTGGTTCGTCCACCGGTCTGTTCATTGTATTCGGTACTGTTACTGATGCTGTTCTGCGTAGCCGAGAAACTGGCATGCGTCATGATACCCCGTTGAAGTTCCGCATTATACGTATTGTAGAACAAACGCATAGAGTGCGTGAAAGAAGGCTTCAAGCCCGGGTTACCGACACGGATATTCAACGGATTGGAGTTATCCACAATCGGCAACAGGTTTTCCATACTCGGCTGACCGGTACGTCCGCGATAGTTAAAGCGCAACTGGCTTACCTTGGAGAAGCGATAACGGAAATCGACATTCGGAGCAAAATTGAACACGGAACGCGTTGTATCGATCATATAATTTCCTTTCTTATAAGAAAGCTTGGAACTCTGTGGTTGGAAAGACATACCTGCACTCAACTGATACTTTTCACGAATGAAACGCAGCGATACGGATGCATCATGATTATAGTATCTATATTCGGCATATTTACCTAAGCTATCCACTGCATGGTTCTCATAACCGGTAGGCAACGGCTCGCCAATTCCCCACTCCGGATTGATCTGATACAAATCATAAGTCGTCTTGTCACTCTCGCTGTATTTATACTGGAACTGATAGCTGAATTGCAAGAAAGTGGCCCGTGCAATCGGTTCGCTATACGTAATTTGTGCACTATAATTATAGTTATTGGTCGGAGTAGTGATATACTGATTACGAACCAAAGTAGAGTCCGGGTTCGTAGGAATCTGATAATAACGTGTCGTAGATTCCGTATACTGATTATTGTCATTATCACCGTAACCGAAGCGTCCGCGGAATGTAATGTTACGTCCTTTATCATTCAGCTTACGGTTAATTTGTAAAGTCGCATCTGTCGAAATGCTCTTGCTGTCGGAAAGTGTCCCGCTGTTCGTAGCATTTACACGAATATCCTTCAACGGGTCCCCGGCAATTATTTTATCAAAATCAAGATAATCGTTCGGATTGGCAACCAGACTGAATGGGTCTGCATCAAAGGTTCCCGACAATGAGCTCGAAGCATTATCCGTCTTACCATAAGAGAAGTTCGGGCGGAAAATGATATTCGTCATTGAATCCGGCTTCCACTCCATACGGAAATCGGCTCTGAATGTAGAATTCTTGTTCCGGTTGACTGAGTTGGAATTGGAATATGAATTACCATTCTGCAAGAAGCGCTCGGACGAGTTGATATTAGAGATATCAGCGTCATTATAATTATATTGGGCACTTCCTCCCAGTTCTATCTTCTTATTCTCTGTGGCAAAACTGATACCCAATTCTTTAGGCGCGTTCAAACCATTGTTACGACGCCAGCGGGGTCCACCTCCACCACCTGAAAAGCCCTGGTTGTTCACGTTATTGGTAGAACCAATAACGGTTACCTGTGTCTTATCCACAAAATGATTTACATTTAAACGGGCTGCGTAGCGGTCTTCAGTACCCACGGCTGCATCCGCATTACCAAACCATCCACGGTTCATACCTTTCTTCACCGTCAAGTCAAGTACGGTTTCTTCCTCACCGTCATCAATACCCGTGATACGTGCCAGGTCCGACTGCTTGTCATACGTCTTCAGCTTATCGATCATCTCCACCGGCAAGTTCTTCAAGCCCGTTTTCACGTCTCCACCAAAGAATTCCTTTCCATCTACCATGATCTTTTTCAACTCCTTACCATTGATTTTCACGTTACCGTCATCATCAATTTCGGCACCGGGGAGTTTCTTCACCAGCTCTTCCAGCATGGCCCCTTCCGGTGTGCGGTAAGCACTGGAATTGTACATTAACGTATCTTCCACTACCTGTACCTGCGGAGCTTCTGCGGTAATCACCGCTTCTGCCAACATCACGGCATCCGTCTTCAGAGCCAGCGTACCTACATTCTTATTGGGATTTTGAGCCGACAGTTGCAAAGGAAGCACTGTAGGTTGGAAGCCGATATAGGAAACTTTCAATACATATTTCCCGGCCTGCACTTTGGGCAGGGTGAAATATCCCTGCGCTGTAGTGGCTATACCCGCCGCAAATGCACTGTCCGGTAACGAAAGTAACTGTACTGTGGCTTGTACTGCGGGCTCTTTCGTGTCATCCTCGATGACACGCCCCGCTACGGTAATGTTCTTAGTCTGTGAGAAAGCGGAAAGTGTGGTTGTCAGCAATAACACTGTTCCGATGATTACTTTTTTCATGCGCCTGTTTTTTATGAAACAAAATGTCTGTTTTTATACTGTTTCATTTGACAAGCTTTCAATGGAAAAGTTTAATGAGGTTTAAATAAAATGTTCTAATTATCGACGATCTCGCTTAAACAACCTATCAACTGCCGCTTTCTTTATACCAAATTCCAGGCAAAGAACATTCAGTATCAGAAAGATCAGAAAAGAGGAAGTATCCACGCTCATGATGTCTCCCTTCGCCAGGCGATAGAGCATACCGCCAAAGATGAATAATACGGTCAGGAACATAGCATTACGTGTAGCCGTATTACGGACCTGCTCAGTTTCCTTATTCTCGTTCTTGGTATAGGCAAACAGAATCATCAATGCGCCAAGCATCATCAGCAGCTTAGAGCATTCTTTATAAAACAAGAGGTTGGAATCCGTCATTTTCCCTAGCATCAGCATCAGGAACGGAAGAAACAGTGCCAAAGCTATCACAAAATATCCTAATAGACGACAATAAACCGGTAGTAATGCTCTCATTTCAAAATTACGAATTACTAATTATTAAATTATAGATTGTGGGGGGCAGATGGCAGAAGCATCATGCCAGCCCATCAAAAATCGATGGGCAAAGATAACGTTTTATTGCCAAAAGAGCTATCTTTGTACCACAATTAACAAAGAAGGTATCCATCTCTTTCATAATTTAGAATCCACAATCAGTAATTTATAATTTGTAATTAATCAGATGAGTAAACAAGAAGTAATCCTTTGCGAGAAACTGGAAAGCAGCCTGGCAAGCGCCATCGGGAATTGTCCCCATGACAAGCTCTTCATATTGACCGACGAGCATACCCACCGCCTCTGTCTGCCGCAACTCAATGACATTCCGGCACTGAAAGAGGCTACCGAAATCGTTATCGGTGCCGAAGATGTACACAAGAATCTGGAAACCCTGGCTTCCGTTTGGCAAGCTCTGAGCGAACAGGGAGCTACACGCCATTCATTACTGATTAACCTGGGTGGCGGCATGGTGACCGACCTGGGTGGTTTCGCCGCTTCTACCTTCAAGCGGGGCATTGCCTATATCAATATCCCCACCACCCTGCTGGCCATGGTGGATGCTTCCGTAGGAGGCAAAACGGGTATCAACTTCAACGGGTTGAAGAACGAAATCGGTGTTTTCGCACCCGCCGCCAGTGTACTTCTTGAAACGGAGTTCCTGCGCAGCCTCGATGCCCACAACTTCTTCTCCGGTTATGCCGAGATGTTGAAGCACGGTCTTATCAGTACCCCGGAGCACCTTGCCGAGTTATTGGCTTTCGATACGGACAAGATAGATTACGTTGCACTGAAATCAATGGTGGGCCGTTCCGTACAAGTAAAAGAGGATATCGTGGAACAAGATCCGCTGGAACACGGCATCCGCAAGGCGCTGAACCTGGGACATACCGTAGGTCATGCCTTCGAAAGTCTGGCTCTTGCCGAAGGTCGCCCCGTATTACATGGTTATGCTGTTGCTTGGGGAATTGTTTGCGAGCTATACCTTTCTTATATAAAGGTAGGTTTTCCGAAAGAGAAAATGCGCCAGACCATTCAGTTCATCAAAGAGAACTACGGTGGCTTTGCCTTCAATTGCAAACAGTACGCCCAACTTTATGAGTTGATGAAGCATGACAAGAAGAACACTGCCGGCACCATCAACTTCACTCTATTGAAAGAAGTCGGAGACATCTGCCTCAACCAGACTGCCGACAAAGATACCATTTACGAAATGTTCGATTTTTATCGGGAATGCATGGGGGTATAACCTCACTGTGTACCTGTACTATTTCCCCTTCCACACTTCTGCAACCCTTTATTCATAGGGAATAGAGTGTGGAAGGGGTATTCTTTAGGGGTTCTCAGTAATCTCTTCTTCCGGAAATTCTCCTTGCAGTTCCGCCTTCTTTTCCGCTTCCACAACTTTCTTGCTCAACATACTTGCCGGAAAGTATTTGCTCAGCGGATAGCGGAAAAATCTCATTTCCCTGCTTAATTCCTTGGTCAAGCCGCGGTCAGCGGTGAAGTAAACGCGCGAAATGCGCACGGTTCCCGGCATCACGTCTTCGGGGTGTTCAAAGCCCTCGCTGGTTATCGCAATATGGAAAGAACCCAGTCCTTTGATGGATACCGACTCCCCATTCTTCAAGGCCTCTTCTATGAAGTGAGGCAGGTCGGCCAATATTCCTTTTACATCACCTTCGCTCCTGCCCGTCCGGTGAGCGATTCGTTTTGCCAGTATGTCTTCGGTCACCCCACCTCTGGGTTGCAGTGTACGTTGCACGGCATAATACAGTTGTTTTGCACCTTCCTTAGTCTGGAAGAGCTTCTTTCTTACCAAGTAAATCATTCCCATAGTCTTTACGTGTTTTTAATTACTACCTTTGATATCTTTCCCTTATTCCTTCCATGCAAAAGATGGCATCTTTTGTAGCAAAAGGTGGCATCTTATAACACAAAAGATGGCATCTTTTACAGCAAAAGATGCCACCTTTTGTAAGAGAGACAGCAAAGATACGGAAAGTATCTTTAAATGAAGTATCCGAAAGGACTTAATGCGCTAGCTATTTAGCAAAAAGTCTTTTATTCCCATTCGATAGTAGCGTTAGGCTTCGGAGACATATCGTAGCAAACACGATTCACATGTTTTACTTCTTTCAGGATACGATCCGTAATTTTCATCAGGACAGGCCATTCTACCTGTTCGATGGTAGCGGTCATCGCGTCAATCGTATTGACAGCACGGATGATAACCGGCCATTCGAAAGAACGGGCATTGTCGCGCACACCCACTGACTTGAAGTCGGGTACCACGGTGAAATATTGCCACACTTTCTTATCCAGTCCGGCAAGTTGAAACTCTTCACGCAGGATAGCATCGGACTCGCGCACAGCTTCCAAACGATCGCGTGTGATAGCACCCAGACAACGCACGCCCAGACCGGGACCGGGGAAGGGTTGACGATAAACCATTTCATAAGGCAAGCCCAGTTCAAGACCACATGCACGTACTTCGTCTTTGAAAAGCTGACGCAACGGTTCCACAAGTTCGAACTGAAGATCTTCCGGCAGACCGCCTACGTTGTGGTGAGACTTCACCATCTTGGCCGTTTTCGTTCCGCTTTCCACAATATCAGGGTAGATAGTTCCCTGGCCTAAGAAGTCGATACCGTCCAGTTTACGCGCTTCTTCTTCGAATACGCGGATAAACTCTCCGCCGATAATCTTGCGTTTCTGTTCGGGATCTTCCACACCTTCCAGTTTAGTAAGGAAGCGGTCGGTAACATCTACATAGATCAAATTCGCCTTCAGCTGATTACCGAACATTTCTACTACATCTTCGGATTCGCCTTTACGCATCAGACCGTGATTTACATGCACGCATACCAGATTGTTGCCAATTGCTTTCAGCAACAGAGCTGCCACTACGGAACTATCAACACCACCGGAAAGGGCCAGCAATACTTTTCTGTCACCCACCTGGCGACGTACCAATTCAATCTGGTCATTCACGAAGTTGGTCATGTTCCAATTAGCTTCGGCCTTGCAAGTTTCGAAAACGAAAGGCTTAACAGCTGCTTTGATAGCTTCAATATCATCAGTAAACTGTGGCAGTTTCACCGCACAAGTCGCTTTGTCATGACCGGCAGCCATCACTGGGATTCCCGCCTCGTAGATAGAAGGATTCACATCGATGGCAACGCCATCTACTATGTTACACGGTCCACCATTGATAATAATGCCCTTTACATTGGACAACTTTTTCAGTTCTTCAACGGTTATATCATGAGGATAGATCTCACTATATACACCTAACGCACGGATGGCGCGAGCCAATACCGTATTCTCATGACTACCCAAGTCAAGGATAACAATCATATCCTGCTTCATTTGATTCTGGTTGTTTTAAGTTATTGTATCAATTATTATTCACTTCTATTTTCAAACTGTCCGCAAAGATAAAGATTTTCAGAGAGACTATAATACATTGATTCTCTAAAGTTTCAGAACAGAGTAGCGTTTTTTTCGCAGTCATACCTTTCCGAAGATCAGTTTTATTCATCGATCCTTTATTTCGGTATTGTTCATGTGAATTTCAACTTCTGATTCGCATCATTAATAAAGTTAATCGGAGAACAGATGCATTTTCCTCCCCGATTTACATTGCTACTTTATTTTTTATTGTACCTTTGTGATGTCGAACCATTTTTTATCGTGCAGCAGGGAAACCTGCCAAGTAATCGTGGCGGGCATTTTTATGCCCGTTCACGCCACTCCTATATGGCGGTCCCTGCACCCCCATCGGGAGTGTTAATGCACTTCCAACAGCTGCGCGGTAGGTGTTCGACAATGGGACAGGCAGGGATTGCTTTTTTGAATTCTTCTCCTCTCCCATGAATCGAATTATTCACCTTTTAAAACTTAACGATTTATGGAAAACAACACTCAGCCGGTAACCGCTCAGGAATTACCCAACGTAGCAATGCACCCACGCACGGGCTTCCCGTCAGAAGAAGCCATGAAAGCGTACTATCTACAACTGATTGACATCATGAACATCGCGTATGTCAAAGAATCTTCGGAATATGTAAGCCTGCAATGTCTGAAACGCAAATTAAGACAATTCATCCATGTTCTACAATTGTTAGGTACACACGAATGGGGAAACGGCATTGCAGAAATACAAGATGCCAGCGGATTCTATATGCTGCAAAGTACACTCCCGCACAAGACGTTGCTGCAAGCCAACCGGGAAATCGGCCTGCATCTGCAATTCATTACGCAACTGGCAAGCAATGTAGGTTTTCTGAAACAACTGGAAGGTATCTTATATTACCACTCTCAAAATGTAGAAAACTTGCTGAAGAGGGTGAAAGAAGAATCGACAGATACTTTCTAAAATAATAAAACTGGAGTTTCGCATGTAGGCTGAAAGGCTACATGCGAAACTTAAATAGAATAAACTTTCCATCATAACAAATTAAGAATAAGAGAGATGTGTTATCTAGCAAGATAATAGCAAAACAAAAATCAACAGAAATATTTGCTATTTAAAAATAAAGCACTACTTTTGCATCCGCAATTCGGGATGTAGCTCAGCCCGGTAGAGTACGCGTCTGGGGGGCGTGTGGTCGCAAGTTCGAATCTTGTCATCCCGACTACCGATAAAGCATTGATAATCGCAAGGTTATCGATGCTTTTTGCTTTTTTACGAGTTTCCACCTAATGGTGCGGTTGACGCTGTGGTTGACGCGAAAATTACCCATTAGTGTAAACCATAGTGCAAACCGCTACCCCTATTTACGCAAACCCTACTTTTAATTATGAAACAAATGATTATCAACGAAAAGTGTTATCTTTGCAAGTAGAAAGGAGAAATAGAGTATATGGCAAAAACAAAGATTACAAAAAAAGAAGCTCTTGACAAGTTTCAAGCTGCGAGAGAGAAAAAACGAAAATGTCTTGCTCAATTGGAAAAATCAATGAAAGAGACATATAAAGAACGAACGGGTAAAGAGGCTGAAAAATTCTTTGCTCTATGATACTTCATCTTTCATTGGAACGTATTAATAGTGGGGAAACTCCCTATCAAGTAGAACCGACCGAACAGAACGGATTCTATCAATTCTTTACAGATGGTGGTGTGCATTATTCTGTCGGTTTTATGGAAGATGATGTCTTGTTATCCAAAAGTTCATACCAATTAATCATTGCCAATATCAACAATCACAAACCTCCCCGTGATCGTAAAGTCCGCGATACTATAGTTTCTATTGTTGATGAATTCTTTAGATGTAATAATTCTACATTACTATATATTTGTGAGACCGGTGATAATAAACGACGTATGCGTAGCCGCTTGTTTGAATATTGGTTTTCCACTTATAATCGAAAAGCACTTTTTACAATGATTTCATCCTCAATTGTCGATGCGGAAGGTGTTGTGAACTTTGCAACAATAATTCTTCGTAATGACAATCCTGAATTATCTGAGATTATAGTTGAGTTTACTGAATCAATTCAATTGCTTAGCCAAAAGCCTGAATAACAGTAGGTGACAATCCTATTTTCATATACTTTAAGACCACTTATATTGTAAAAAGTTGATTTCAGCATTTGTAGAAGCAGCAAAAATCGTATCAGTAGATACCAAATGATTGAACAGAGTAAGGGAAAGTAATGACTTTCTTTCATATTTACGGACTAATTACCTATATTTGCATAAAAACACATTAAATATACTTATGAAGAAAATTCTTGCTTACATTGCCTTTAGTTTCACGGCAATAACCAGCTATGCGACGACTCCACTCTGGATGCGTGATGTACAAATCTCACCCGACGGAACAGAAATTGTATTTTGCTATAAAGGGGACATCTACAAAGTACCAACCGAGGGCGGGGCAGCTACACAGCTCACTACACAAGGCTCTTACGAATGTACCCCGGTATGGTCACCGGATGGCAAACAGATAGCCTTTGCCAGTGACAGGAATGGAAATTTCGACATTTTTGTAATGCCGGCAAATGGCGGAACAGCCCGGCGACTGACTACTCATTCAACCAATGAAGTCCCTGCTACTTTTACCCCGGACGGCAAATATATTTTATTCTCAGCATCTATTCAGGATCCGGCAAGCAGCGCTCTCTTTCCTTCAGCCGCCATGACTGAACTCTACAAAGTTCCTTCAGTCGGCGGACGCACCGAACAAGTACTGGGCACCCCTGCCGAAGTGGTATGTTTTGATAAGTCCGGCAACCGCTTTTTCTATCAGGACCGCAAGGGAGGTGAAAATGAATGGAGAAAGCACCATACTTCTTCCATCACCCGCGATGTGTGGATGTACGATACCAAAACAGGTTCACACACCAACCTTACCCAGTATGCAGGCGAAGATCGCAACCCGATAGTATCACCGGATGGACAAACCGTCTACTTCCTGAGCGAACGTAATGGTGGCTCATTCAACGTATATTCTTTCCCGATTTCGCAACCCCAATCGATAAAAACAATAACCAGCTTTAAAACCCATCCCGTGCGTTTCCTTTCAATGAGTAACGACGGCACCTTGTGCTATGGATACGATGGTGAGATTTATACCCAACAAGAAGGCTCGAATCCCCGGAAGATAAATATAGAAATCATTCGTGACGACCAGCCACAAATAGCCTATCTGAAATATCCGGATAAAGCAACTTCCGCTACAGTTTCACCGGACGGTAAACAGATTGCTTTCACTGTACGTGGTGAAGTATTCGTCACATCTGCGGACTATGCCACGACTAAACAGATCACACATACGGCAGCAGAAGAAGATGGTCTCTCGTTTGCTCCGGACAACCGGACGCTGGCCTACACCAGTGAACGCAATGGCAACTGGCAGATTTATCTGGCTAAGATAGTTCGGGAAGAAGATCCGAATTTCCCGAACGCAACTTTAATAAAGGAAGAGGTGCTATTACCCTCTACCACCGTAGAACGTTCACATCCGCAATTCTCACCCGACGGTAAGGAGTTAGCTTTCATTGAAGACCGTAACCGCCTGATGGTGCTCAACCTGGAAACCAAGAAAGTACGCCGGATCACCGATGGCTCTACCTGGTACAGCACAGGCGGAGGATTTGACTATGCATGGTCTCCGGACGGCAAATGGTTTACATTGGAATTTATCGGAAACAAGCACGATCCATACTCGGATATAGGTCTGGTCAGTGCACAAGGCAATGGCGAGATTGTCAATCTGACTAATAGCGGATACACAAGCGGTTCACCCAGCTTCGTGCTCGACGGCAATGCCATTCTTTTCATTACCGAACGCTACGGTATGCGTGCACACGCTTCATGGGGTTCTCTGGACGATGCCATGCTGGTATTCCTGAATCAGGATGCATACGATAAATTCAGTCTGAGCAAAGAGGATTACGAACTGTATAAAGAAGCAAACTCCGACCGGAAGAAGATAGCTGATAAAGACAGCAGTAAGGTAAAAGATGTCGTGGTAGAGTTGAAAAACATAGAAGACCGCATCGTACGTCTGACACCAAACTCATCGAATATGGGAAGTACCCTTATCTCCAAAGATGGCAAAACCCTCTATTACCTGGCAAGCGCCGAAGGCGGACGTAACTTATGGAAAATGGATCTGCGCAAGAAGGAAACCAAGCTACTCCACAAAGTAGATGCCGGATGGACTTCTCTGGAAATGGATAAAGAAGGAAAAACTCTCTTCATTCTGAACGGTAAGAATATGCAGAAGATGAACATGGCTTCCGATGACTTGAAACCTATTAAATATCTTGCTCAGGTAAAACTGGATCTGGCAGCCGAACGCGAGTATATGTTCGATCATGTATACAAGCAACAGCAAAAGCGTTTCTACAACACCAATATGCACGGAGTCAACTGGGACGCCATGACGGCAGCCTATCGTAAGTTTCTGCCACACATCAATAATAATTACGATTTCTCCGAACTTTTAAGTGAATGGCTGGGCGAATTGAATGTCTCTCATACCGGAGGCCGTTTCTATCCGGATGGACAAAGTGAGCCTACAGCCAGTCTGGGACTACTTTTCGACTGGAACTACCAGGATAAAGGAATGCTCATTGCCGAAGTGATAGAAAAAGGTCCGTTCGACAAGGCTACCACAAAGGTGAAAGCCGGCATTATTATTGAAAAGATTGACGGCAAAGAGATTACTCCTGAAACTGATTATTACGTGCTCCTCAATGACAAGGTAAAAAAGAAAACTCTTGTTTCACTCTATAATCCTAAAACGAAAGAGCGTTGGGAAGAAGTAGTAATCCCCATCAAGGACAGTGAACTCAGCGCATTGCTCTACGAACGCTGGGTAAAACAACGTGCGGCAGATGTTGAAAAATGGTCGAACGGCAAACTGGGCTACGTGCACATCAAGTCTATGGGTGATGACAGTTTCCGTTCCATCTACTCAGATATCTTGGGAAAATACAATAATTGTGAAGGGATTGTCATCGACACACGCTTCAACGGAGGCGGTCGCCTGCACGAAGATATAGAGATACTGTTCAGTGGTAAGAAATACTTCACACAGGTGGTTCGTGGCCGTGAAGCCTGCGATATGCCCAGCCGCCGCTGGAACAAACCATCCATCATGCTGACGTGCGAAGCCAACTATTCCAATGCACACGGCACACCGTGGGTATACAGTCATCAGAAACTGGGCAAGCTGGTAGGCATGCCTGTCCCGGGCACCATGACCAGTGTATCATGGGAACGCCTGCAAGATCCTACCTTGGTATTCGGTATTCCTGTGATTGGTTACCGCCTGCCTGATGGCAGTTATCTGGAGAATACTCAGTTGGAACCGGATATTAAAGTAGCCAACTCACCCGAAACAATTGTAAAAGGCGAAGATACACAGCTGAAAATAGCGGTAGAAGAATTATTGAAAACTAACAAATAATCTAAATTCATGTTTGCTGACCTACTTAATTCCTCTTATTTCGCCCTCTTCCTCATTGTCGCATTGGGTTTCATGCTGGGAAAAATCAAAATTAAAGGTTTATCACTGGATGTTTCCGCAGTGATTTTCATTGCCCTACTCTTTGGACACTTCGGTGTAGTCATTCCTAAAGAATTAGGAAACTTCGGATTGGTACTTTTTATCTTTACTATCGGTATTCAGGCCGGTCCCGGTTTCTTCGACTCGTTCCGAAGCAAAGGAAAGACCCTGATCATAATTACCATGCTGATTATCTGCTCGGCTTCTCTTACAGCTGTCGGGCTCAAATACCTATTCGACATCGATACGCCCAGTGTGGTAGGTTTGATAGCCGGTGCGCTGACCAGTACACCGGGACTTGCCGTAGCCATCGACAGTACAAATTCTCCGTTGGCATCCATTTCCTATGGTATCGCTTATCCGTTTGGGGTTATAGGTGTTATCTTGTTTGTAAAACTGCTCCCCCGTATCATGCGTATTGACCTGGACAAGGAGGCCCGTCGACTGGAAAAAGAACGTCGCGGCCAATTTCCTGAACTGACTACCTGTATCTATCGTGTTACCAATCCCGCCGTATTCAACCGCAGTCTGATGCAAATCAACGCACGGGCCATGACAGGTGCTGTTATTTCACGCCATAAACATGATGAAAGAATTTCCATTCCCACAGCACAAACGATGCTACATGAAAATGATTATATACAGGCAGTGGGCAGTGAAGAAGCTCTGAACCAGCTTTCAGTTTTAGTAGGAGAACGCGAAGAGGGCGAATTGCCTCTGGTAGACACGCAAGAGATCGAATCCTTATTGCTGACCAAAAAGGATATGATCAATAAACAATTGGGAGATCTGAACCTGATGAAGAACTTCGGATGTACTGTCACACGTGTTCGCCGAAGCGGTATCGACCTGTCTCCATCGCCGGATCTGACTTTAAAATTCGGTGATAAACTAATGGTGGTAGGTGAAAAAGAAGGACTCAAAGGACTGGCTCGCTTGCTGGGAAACAATGCTAAAAAGTTATCAGACACAGACTTCTTCCCTATCGCAATGGGTATTGTTTTAGGGGTATTGTTCGGTAAACTGAATATAACTTTCCCCGGTGGTTTATCTTTCTCCCCGGGATTGACGGGCGGTATTCTGATTGTGGCTTTGTTTTTAAGTGCAATTGGTAAGACAGGTCCTATTCTATGGTCTATGTCCGGACCTGCTAATCAGTTATTACGCCAGTTGGGCTTGTTGCTATTCCTAGCCGAAGTCGGCACCTCGGCAGGCACCAATCTTGTAGCGACTTTCCAGGAAAGCGGCTGGTTGCTATTTGGAGTGGGTGCTGCAATTACGCTAGTACCTATGTTAGTAGCGGTGTTCGTCGGACTGTTTGTATTCAAAATCAACATACTCGACTTACTGGGAACCATCACCGGTGGTATGACTAGTACTCCAGGACTTGCAGCAGCTGATTCTATGACTGACAGCAACATTCCGAGTGTGGCTTACGCTACGGTTTATCCTATTGCAATGGTATTCCTCATACTGTTTATTCAGATTATTGCAACTATGTTTTAATAAGTACTTGCTATTTTCAGCAAAAATCCCCTAAATTTGCATACACTATAAATAGCAGCTAAATATGAAAACATTAAAAGCCCAAGTCATCATTAGCCTGATAACCTGTTTCTTCCTGGTTCTGGCAGTCACCATCTGCAAGGGAAACAAGTTTGGGAACATTCTTTCTGAAAGCGAAAATACAACAGAAAGCCAAACAGGAACTTCCGGGATACTACGACATACAGATGACGGAGTACAGATAATATCTACCCGGCAACTAACAAAAGATATTAACGGGTACGGCGGAAATGTTCCTCTGGAAATCTATATAAAAGATAACCGTATTCTAAAAGTAGTAGCTCTGGAAAACTCCGAAACACCCAGCTACTTTGCCAAAGTACGAAACAGCGGTCTGTTACAACAATGGAGCAATCTTTCACCAGAGGAAGCAATCCATAAAGAAGTGGATGGAATATCCGGAGCCACAGAATCTTCCGCAGCCATTATCCAGTCTGTACATAAGGCCATGGAGTATGCAAAGGAGCATTCGGCAGACAAACCGACAAGTGCTTTCAGTTTCGACTGGATACTCTTCCTGGGATTACTGGCAGGCATCGCATTATGTACCCTAATCATCTCATATCTTTCTAAAAGGCCCAAAGAGCAAACAATGCACTATGCGCTGAACACTTTCAATCTAGCTTTGGTTATAGTAGTAACTGCATTATCTATCCAACCAAAACCCAATCAACTTAATAAGATGGAGGAACCTAGCATGAAACAGGATAATAAACTTTCGGTTCTTGACAACATACATGCAAGAACCAGTATTCGCTCTTATCAGCCGAAAGAAGTAGAAGATGAAAAAATAGAGCAATTGTTAAGGGCTGCCATGGCAGCTCCTACAGCAACCAACAGGCAGCCTTGGGCTTTCATTGTCATCAGAGACAAAGAAACAATGAATGAACTGGGTTCTACTCTTCCTTACGCCAAGATGGTCAAAGACGCTCCGTTGGCTATTGCCGTATGCGGAGATTTAACTAAAGCTATCAGTGGTGCGGGTATAGAGTACTGGGTACAGGACGCCTCCGCCGCCAGTGAAAATTTGTTGCTGGCTACACAAGCTTTAGGATTAGGAGCTGTCTGGACAGGCGTTTATCCTATAGACGAACGGGTAAAAGAAGTACAGAAAATACTCCAATTACCCGAACAGATTGTTCCTCTGAATGTAATCCCTATCGGTTATCCGGCAGAGAACCCACTTCCGAAAGATAAATGGAAACCGGAGAATGTACATTATGACCGTTGGACGGAGCCTGATAAGAAGTAATTTTTAAGTTCGGTACGTAAATACATCAAAATGACTCAGTCCCATAGATTTTAGTAAATCTATGCTATGCGTAGTATCCTCCTCCATATTATACTGCGGAATAAGGGGGATACGGACTGTGATCTGTTCGGCTTTTCCGTGCTCTATAAGCCAACGCAGGTTTCCGAGCACCTGATGATTGCTTCTTCCTGTGTAGTTTTGATAGATCTCATCATTCGTATCCTTGATATCTACGATATAGTCATCTACCACAGGCAATAGAATCTCCAGATGCTTCCGGGGTACATTTAAAGACGTTTCTACTGTAATCCTCCACTCCTTCCCACAAAGTTCCCGGAAACGGCTGATAAATTCACTTCGCAGACAAGGCTCACCACCACCAAAGGTAATACCACCACGAGTTGCAAGAAAGTAAAGTTCATCTACTTTCACCCTCTCATACAGTTGTTCGCAGGAATAAAGCGGGAAATCAAAATCATCGGATAGAGACTGAGGGTTCAGACAATACTTGCAATGCAAAGGACAACCATGAAAAGCCACCAATGTGGTCACCCCCTCACCGTCAATCAACAGACGGTGCCTGTTCACTCCTAATATGGGGACAAGATTACTCATTCTATCCGATTATTCATCCATATCATCCAGATGTATCTCTAAAGCCTTCACCGAAATATAAATCTCGTACACAGAGATAGCCAGAGAGATAATCAGCAACACCATTGCCAGTCCAAAGATATAGATGGATACAAGATAAAGTTGTATATAAATAAAGAACATACTTACGACACACAACAATAAGCTGCCTGTCCCTGTCACCTGCATAGCACGCGTCAGATACAGACGTTTACGAAGATTGGCAATCTGTGCCGCAGTTACCGACGAATGATTTTCACGGTATTGTTCCTTCAAAGTACGTACCAACTGGGCATACGACATAAAACGGTTGGTATAAGCCAACATAATCAATGAGATTGCCGAAAACAATAGAGCCGGAGTCGTTAAATCTATTTCCATATTTCCTATATCTTTAATATTATAACCTTAATTGCATAAGTGCTCATGCAAAATTAGCTTGTTCTATAAATGATAATTTGTAAACCTGTTATAAAGATTAGGCGCGGATTATACGGATTACGTGGATTAAAGGCTGCGCTATTACATCAATCCATAAAAAAATCCGTGCAATCCGTGTAATCCGCGCCTAAAATTATCATTTATCATAATATGAACTAATTATGTTCACTTACTTAGTGATATCTTTAATAGGTATGAAACCTAAATTCTGATAAAATCAAATCTGAGTTTAACAAGAAGGTCGATATCATCCAAGGGCATTTCTCTAATTTTCATATACCCCAATATTAGAGTTATGCATTATGCAAAGTTACAATAAAAATCAGAAGAGTCCCATAGTATACAAGTTTCTTTAGCTTCCGGAGGTGAAGGTAGGAAAACCTTACTTCTTATCATAAACCCCATTAGAGAACTTCCCGTAAGCCATTACCTGATTTGTATCGGGAAGATGTACAATCTCCGGAAGGTTATTCGTATCGAAGTCAATATAAACCAACTTTTCCGTATCCGAACCGTTACGAATGACATGTGCACCTTCAGGACCCGTAGGGAAAGTTATTGCATCACCGGCCTTTACCGTCACATCCCCATTTGCTGTGCGAACAATTCCTGTACCACTGATGATATAGAACACCTCTTCGTCCGTTTCGTGATAATGATATCCATAGGCAAAATTACCCGGTTCCACTTCTACAAAGTTCACACGGCATTGGTCCACATCCGTCTGCTCAACAATCGGTTTCACTGTAAATTCATTACCACCCTGACTGATTTTCTGACCTTCTGCGGTCTTGTAATTCTTTACTGCAAGTTCTTTCATTGTTTTTTTTGCTTTTAATTTGTTTATAAAATAGTTGCATTCATCAGTTTTTTCACTAACTTCGCAAATGCAGTCAGTGACTTTCCGATGATGCAAAGCTATATACTATTTTACTTATAAACAAGAAGTTACAAATCGGTAAGATAGTTACCTAAAGGTTACTTTTGCTGAAAAGCAAGAGTTTAAAAATGAAGAAAAGAAGAAAAAACTAATTATGACCTAATCACAAAAGTATGAAAACAAGAATTACCTCTAATCGTATCACAGAACTACATCCGGACGAGATATTCGTTTTTGGCAGCAACCTGGAAGGCGCGCATGGTGGCGGAGCCGCTTATCTGGCATGGAAAAAATGGGGAGCTATCTGGGGACAAGGAACCGGATTACAGGGACAGACCTATGGCATTCCGACCATGCATGGTGGGCCGGAAGCCATCAGACCTTATGTAGATGAGTTTATCCGCTTTGCCAAAGAGCATTCACAATATACTTTCCTCGTGACAGAGATAGGATGCGGCATTGCCGGATTCGCCCCGAAAGAGATTGCTCCTTTATTTAAAGAGGCTGCGGATGTGCCTAACATTCACCTGCCTCAACGCTTCTGGGATGTACTGAATGCGAAGTAAAGCTTCGTACGCCTTCTACCTAAAGCCAACAAAATACAGGAAAGGGAACAGAAAGAGCAGATAACAAATATAACCCCTGTAGAAACCAGGATATTTCCAATACCTACCAGGGGAGAGACAATGCCGCCGAACGAAAAGCAAACAGCACCCAACAGTGCCGAAGCTGTTCCGGCATTCGTGCGCTCACACTCCATGGCTAATGCGGTAGAGGTGGTAAACGTCATTCCCATCATAAAAAGAACCGCTATCAGCAGCAGTTCATAAATCCAGAAGCTGCAACCCAAAGCCAAAGCGGAACATTCGAGTAAAGAAAAAATAAGCATACCCATACAACCGACCAGCGTTCCGTTTGCAGGCCGACGAAACTTCACGGAAAATGCCGCCGCACCACCGATGGCAATGGCGTTAATACTGAAACAAATGCTGAAAGCAAAGGGTGAATAACCATAATGTTGCTGTATTATGAAAGGTGAGGAAGCAATATAAGCAAACAGTACTCCTTGTGCAAAAGCGAGTTGTAGCACATAGCAGACATACTGTTTATTGCGAAGCACCACCTTGAAGCTATTAAAAGTATCCGCCCATTTCGTAGCCAGGCGATTTTCCGCCGGGAGTGATTCCCGGAAACGCATACATCCTATCAAAAGGAGCACACCCAATACAAGTAAAATTATGAAAATTCCCTGCCAACCGATGGCTTCCGTAAACACTCCGCCAATAATAGGTGCTACCACAGGAGCAATACCATTGATGGCTCCAATGATCGCCAGCATCTTTGCCAGATCTTTGCCCGAAAATTTATCCGTAGCAATAGAACGGGCTATAACAATCCCCCCTGCCCCGGCAATACCTTGTATCAACCGGAAAGCGACGAATTGCTGAATATTCTGCGCAAGCAAACAGAAAATCGTTGACACAATAAACAACCACATAGCAACCTGCAACGGTATGCGTCTACCATAACGGTCACTCAAAGGACCGAAGAATATCTGCCCGACGGCCAGTCCGATCATACTGGTAGTCAGTCCTAACTGAACCATTGAAGAACTTGTACTGAAATATTCTCCCATAGACGGAAGACTCGGTAGGTACATGTCCGTGACAAAAGGCCCGAAGGCCGTCAGCATACCCAATAAGACCAGAATAAACAGCTTTGAATTATCTTTTACCATATAAATTTAACTTATACATTTCGTGGAATATACGTCCACTTTCGGGCTGCAAAAATAATAATAATCCACTTGATTCCCCCTACCAATTTTAGCCAAAGCTATCCAATACAAGAACAAAAAAATCTCAACTTATGCTGTAGCTTCCAGTTTTTTGTCTATACGCAACTCATGCTTCACAAAACGACGAATGGAACGATAGGTAGGATGCAGTACTTTATATGGACGAATATCACTCTCGTAAACCAGGAAGGCCAACAGACAGAATAAAGCCATCAGAGTGAGCCAGCCGTACAGTTCTTTCATAGAAACCATCAGAGCCTGCTGCTGCACAGCACCGTACACTTCTCCAACGGGTATCCGGTTGATGAAAGGATTTACATGATCCACTACCGAACCCAGTAACATCGAGTTCTTTTTCATTGCCCCATTAAGAGCATGCCCCAGTATAGCCGTTCCCAAAGCCCCACCAAATCCGGCACTGACAAACGACTGTACGGACACCGCCTGAAAGAAATGCTGAAAAGGGACACGAGATAGCACTGTAAGAAAACAAATAGCTATTATCACATACCCGAAACTGCGCAGGAACAGCGGCACAAACAATGTCTCCTTGGGCAAAGCATAGTCAATACCGAAATAAAAATACATCAGATAACCCGTAATGGAAGAGAATGCAATCACAGTCATTGTCTTATATCGCCATTTACGACGGGAAAAAGTGAAAAAGGTAAAGCCTGCTCCCACTATAATTCCCAGCAATACCGCCCAATTGAGCGAAATTACATTCAGGGCATCATACTCTAATATACTCTCCATATAGATATGCTCAAAGAGATGCGAAGGCGCCAGCAGAATATCTATTACTATATATAGTATAAAGGGAAACCATACGGCACGATACGTCCAGGTCTTCAAAGCAATGAACGGGTGACGAATGAAAGATGCACGCCATAAATTCAATGCAAGAATAAGTATACCGATGACGGTTGCCGCCCGGATCTGGAAAGACTGATACCAATCGTAATGTTCCCCATACACACAGACAAAGAGGATGCACAACAACACAAGTCCCCACATCAAAGCCCCCAACCAATCGATACCGAACAACGGCAACTTCGGCAAAGAGCGATAACTACGGAACAGGCACAATGTAGCCAGCATCACCAATAACAATAAACCAATAATCAGCCAATGCATATACTCCCACTTTGCCCAAAATGCTGTATAGACTGTTATCAGTCCCGACAGCTGAATACAACTCTGCACCAATAGATAGATAAAACAGAAAAATACCGACAAATCCCGTTTAGGGGTAAGCCATAGCTGAATGGTGGAATTACATTCGAATGTAGCCCACATGCGGAAGATTCCTGCAAAGAAACAGGTGATCACCAGCACAGGAATGCTATGCGTCTGCATACATATCAGATTAGAAACAATCAGAGCAATGCTACACGTCATCAATGAAGTTTTCGAAGCAAAGCGGAACTTCAGTCGAAACATGATAGCGAATGTCAGTCCCATGCCTATCATAGAAGCGTAGCCTGCCATCATAATATCTTCCTGCATCAATGCCGTAGAACCGACCATCTCACTGACTGCCGCCAAATAGAGACCACCGGAAAACTGGAAAACGATGACAAAGGCAATGATAATCCAGGGACGCAACTTAGGAGGAACAAAATCACGGATGGCCGGAATGGAAAAAGGTCCTGTTTCGTGCATAATATCAATAATTTACTACGCACTCCACATTCATACCGGCACGCAAGCGTTCCATATCTTCCGGACGATTGTCGGCAGAAAATTCTATACGGACAGGAATACGTTGTTCTACTTTCACGAAGTTTCCGGCAGAGTTATCCTGCGGCAGAAGAGAGAAGCTGGCACCCGTAGCGCGGGAAATAGATTTCACAGCACCTTTAAACGTTATTCCGGGCACAGCATCCACTTCTATTTCTACCGGCTGGCCTTCTCGGATATGGGTAGTCTGAGTCTCTTTATAATTAGCTACTATCCATCTCTCATTTTCATCGACAATGTCAACCAAAGTCTGCCCGGGCTGTATCAGTTGTCCTTCCTGAATTTCTTTCCGACCGGTAGTTCCGTCACAAGGAGCGAGGATAACGGTATAAGAAAGGTTCAGACGCGCCAGCTCCAGGGCAGCTTGCGCCAGTTTGATACCTGCATCCGTCTGTTCCAGACGATGGGTCTGCTCCTGCTTTACCAAAGTTGTAGATTGACGTTGACGAAGCAGAAGTTCATAGCGTGCTTTGGATGCCTCGTAATTTGTCTGCACGGCATCGTACTGCTGTTTGGTGACGGCATCCTGTGCCAAAAGGTTTTTATACCGGTGGTATTCACGTTCGGCATTATCCAACCGGACTTTTGCCTCCTGCAAACCGGCATCGGATACAGCTATATTATTCTGAGTAGTATGTACTGTGGTGGCCACCGCATTCTTTCCCGAAATAGCGTTCTGAAAATCAGCCTCAGCCTGTGCCAGGCGGAAACGAAACTCGGAATCTTCAATCAAGACCAGAGTATCGCCTTTATGTACTTCCCGGTATTCATCGAAATAAATTTTCTTGATGAAACCCTGTACACGGCTGTTGACGGGGACAATCAGTTGTTTCACCTGTGCGTTGTCTGTATAGGCTACATTGCCGAGATGAACGAAATGGGAACATACCCACACCAGTCCGGTGATAAGTAAGAGGCTAACCACTACGTTATAAATCAGTTTTTTCTTTTTACGTTCCATGTCTTATTTAATTCATTAGTTTACATTCATATATCAAAAACCATTTTTCATCCGCAGATAACGCAGATTACACAGTTCCTACGGCTGAGCTATGCCTTTCAGAAAAATAAAATCCGCATAATCCGTGTCATCTGCGGATGAAAAATTACTTGACGACAATTTATAAGCACCCCGCCGTCTTCTTCAACTTATAGAGATTGAAAAGTATATTGATCTGTGCATTCACCAACTGCAACTCCGCATTCAGTTTAGAATTGCTGGCATCCAGCATATCAGTAATCAGCGCCAGATCATTCAAATAGCGGTTATTCACCACACTGTAGTTTTGTGCTGCCAATTCCAGACTTTTCTCTTGTGTATCGCAAATGGTAAAAGCCTCATGAAAACGGATATATGCCGCTTTTACTTCCGTCCGCACATTCTCCTGCAACAATAAGTCGTTTTCTTGCGCACGCTGGGTGGACAGTCGTGCCAGACGAATTTTCTTACCCGACTTGAAAGTAGAAGCAATATCGAATTTCACTCCTACACCGATATACCAATAGTTCAAATTTTTGTTAATGGGAGGCACTTCAATCGTAATAGGACCATCTAGTTTATCACCTGCAAAAAGAGCTATGGACGGCAAACGTTCAGCCTTTGCAATCCGTTCATTATACTCCGACTGCTTGATATTCAATTTCATCTGTTGCAGCACGGGAGAACTCAATACCGCCGTTTCCTGCCAAAGAGCTTCTTCCGAGAGTTTGGGAAGTCGTCCCAGCAAAGTAGTATCCACATTTATCACCGTTTCCTGGGGCAAACCCAATACCGTAACCAATTGATTGTTCAGGATAAGGATACCATTTTCAATCTGTGTCAATGCCAGTTCCAAAGATTTCAGTTGCAACTCATAACGAGTGATGTCATTCTTTAAAGCCAGTCCTTGCGATTGTTTGGCATTGATATCTTCTACCAATTTCCGGGTTTGCTCTATATTCTTCCGGTACACTTCAGCCTGATTCTGCAATTTATACATCTCCAAGTAATTGCCTACTAACAAAAAGCGGATATCCTGCCTGTTCTTTTCTTTATCCAACTCTGCCAGTTGCTGTTGTAATTTGGCAATGGCAATCCGGCTCGTGATAGCCCCACCCGCATAAATTACCTGCGATGCTTCTATTGCAAAGTTATTGCCGAAGTGCGGCATAGCGGCATTCTCTCCATTTGTAAAATCACGGTCTGCCAGCCAGGCATCCCCCAAATAACTTGCCGAAACGGATACGTCAATCGAAGGAAGTTGAGCATTCCTGGCCACCTTTACTGCCTGTCCGGCTTCCTCTTCCGCCAGACGGAACATACGAATACTGCGACTATTAGCATCTGCCAACTCAAACATTTCTTCAATTGTCATCTTCTGAAAGGTTTGTGCAGGTGCCAACGAAATGCTCAATGCACCGATAAAGACAAATAATACTTTCAATTTACTCATAATACCTATTAAATTAATAAAGGAGCATCAACATGATAATTTATCGGCGAAGCTATTGATATTCTGACTATCTCAATTCCCCTCCTCCAGTTGGAGGAGGGGTGCCCAACGGGCGGGGTGGTAGGTGAAAGAGAAATTCCTTTATCTTATTATTAATAGGTATTTTATTGTTTTACCTACCACCTCCCCCTACGGGTACTCCACCCCCTCCGACTCCCCCGTTATCGGGGGAGAGCAATTCCCAAGAGGAGGAAAATTTAAGATACTTCCGCGTAACAATTCTCGCCGCTAAATTATCATTTACCTCAAAACGGCTGCAAAGGTCGGATAAATTCTTTGCCGGAAAGAAATCCCAAATTGGGCAAAATTGGTTTAATTTGGAGATTTCAAAGGTTTACATTATCTTTGTACAACATAAAATCACACCTAATGGCCTCTTCCATACGCATCAAAAACATCAGTGAACTCCCCATCATTAGTGGCAGCAGGAATGATACACGAAAGAAAATCAGTTGCATTACTATCGGGTATCGAGAAGCAGAAGAACAGTTTTCGTCAGATATCCATCTGGACGCTTTTATCATCTTATTGGTTTTATCCGGAAAAGGACATACCGTAATCAATTACAAGGCGTATGATATTCAAGCGGATACGCTTTTACTTCTATCTTCTGCTCATCTGTTTCATTTTTATGAATGTAGTGATGATTTTCAATGCCAATGTCTCTTTGTCAGCAAGGCCTTTACGGATGAAATGGACTCCACCGACATGATCTACCGACGGACCAAATACGGTGTGCGGCTATATAACCAACCGGTAGTTCCTTTAGCGCATCCTTACGCTGTTTTATTAGCCGAACGATTAGCCAGCATCAATAAGAATATTGACCGTACAGAGCATTTCTATCACAAAGAAGTCATTCTGAACCGTTTGTTCGCCTTTTATCTCGATTTAAGTGACATCCTTGAACGAACCAACCTCCCCCATACGGACGGCTGCCTGACTCGATACGAAAGTATTATCAAATCATTCATCGAACTACTGGCAACGCATTATCGTGAAGAACATAAGGTAGATTTCTATGCTGCCCACCTGAACTTATCTGCCCATCATCTGACACAGATTGTGAAGCTCGTGACAGGACAAAGCGTGAGCGACTTCATCTTCGAAATGCTATTCAGCGAAGCCCGTAACTTACTGACACATTCCAAACTCTCCATACAGGAGATTGCCACCACCCTCAACTTCTCCGACCAGTCTTCATTCGGAAAGTTCTTCAAACGGAAGGCCGGTGTATCACCGGTTGATTTCAGAAAAGATATAGTGTTCGTTGAAGAAAGATGAATCAACCATAAAAAAGGTCTTTCAATTGACGATTTTTATGCAAAAATCGTCAATTGAAAGACCTTTTTTACTATATTTGTCACAAAACAAAGTGTGATGAATATTATTAAACGTATCCTTCAGGATAAAATATCAGAACGAATAGAACCCAATAAAGCGGTTCTGCTTTTTGGTGCACGACGTGTTGGAAAGACGGTTCTCATACGTGAGTTGATAAAAGAGTTTAAAGGTCAGTCCATGTTACTTAACGGAGAGGATTACGATACGATTGCCCTATTAAATGAACGGAGTATTTCCAACTACAGGCATTTATTAGAAGGGATAGATTTGCTAGCTATTGATGAAGCACAAAACATCCCGGAAATCGGTTCCAAACTTAAATTAATAGTGGACGAAGTGGAAGGCATCAAAGTCATTGCAAGCGGTTCTTCCTCTTTCGACCTACTCAACAAAGCCGGTGAGCCTTTGGTAGGCAGATCTACCCAATTCCATCTGACTCCATTCTCACAAAAAGAGATTTCACAAATAGAAAATGCTTTGGAAACAAGACAGCACTTAGAATCTAGACTTATCTATGGTTCTTATCCTGAAGTAGTGATGCTAGAAAGCTTCGAGCGGAAAACTGATTATCTACGAGATATTGTAGGAGCTTATCTATTGAAAGACATTTTAGCAATCGACGGTTTGAAAAATTCCAGTAAGATGAAGGAACTACTGCGTCTAATTGCATTCCAAATGGGCAGTGAAGTATCTTATGACGAATTAGGTAAGCAATTGGGAATGAGCAAAAATACAGTTGAAAAATATCTTGACTTATTATCCAAAGTATTCGTGGTGTATCGTTTGGGAGCCTATTCACGCAATCTCCGTAAAGAGGTAGTGAAAGCCGGAAAATGGTACTTTTACGATAACGGTATTCGCAATGCAATCATCGGAAATTTCACCCCTCTATCTGTACGCCAAGATGTGGGCGCACTATGGGAAAACTATTTAATCAGCGAACGAATGAAGCAATCTTATAATCGTAACCGAGCCAAAGAATTCTATTTCTGGCGAACATACGACAATCAAGAAATTGATCTAATAGAAGAATCACCCGAAGGTTTATCCGCTTTTGAATTCAAGTGGGGAGACAAAAAACCGAATGTCCCTACCAGTTTCGCAACAGCTTATCCGGAAGCGTCTTTCAAAGTAATAAACAAAGAGAACTATCAGGAATTTGTGTTATAACCGCCGTTCAATCGGATTTGTAATCCTGAGACTGTAAGGAAACCGAAAAAAATACTATTTTTCCATTTACAGGAAGTTAAGAGTTTGTCAACAAGAAGTTGGGAGTTTGTCGACAAACTCTTAACTTCTTGTCGACTGGGAATTAATATTTTGTAAGCTTTTGATAATCTGAGAGTAAGCTTCCTTACGCAAAAAAGATATTCGTATACATATATTACTTGCGTTCTACGCACCTCTTAAATAACCCGTTGGCGGAATTCGTTTCAGAACGGCTCCATGCCAGCTCCGTATGCTCTCCGTGTCATCTCCGTAACTACTCCGTAGCCTATTCGGTCAGTGATACCTCTATTATATACGGAGTAAGTACGGAGCAGACACAGAGCAGATACGAAACAAATCTGTGCACAGTTCGGATAGAAGTCATGTAACTCAAGTTTCTTTATTCAGATATTTATCGTACTTTTGTAGCCTGTAAACCAGCTATTACGTTTAAGAAGGAATACAACTATGCGCTATAAACTTTCGGCACCAGCCACTTTGCATACCACTATCCAGCTCCCGGCTTCCAAAAGTATCAGCAACCGGGCTTTGATATTACACGCTTTAGCCCAAGGGCATATCGCGCCAAGCAATTTGAGCGATTGCGATGACACCCGTGTCATGATAAAAGCACTGGACGGGAATCCCGGACATATCGACATTCTTGCCGCCGGAACCGCCATGCGTTTTCTCACGGCTTACCTCAGTGTAACACCGGGTACACGCATCATTACCGGTACCGAACGGATGCAACAACGCCCCATACGTATTCTGGTGGATGCCTTACGTGAACTGGGTGCACAGATAGAGTATGCCGGAAAAGAAGGCTTTCCTCCTTTACGCATCACAGGTACAGAATTAACAGGCGAAGAAATCAGCCTTGCCGGAAATGTCAGTTCACAATATATATCTGCTTTACTGATGATCGGTCCCATCCTGAAAAACGGATTGAGGTTGAATCTTACAGGAGAAATCATTTCCCGCCCTTACATTAATCTAACACTGCAACTAATGAAAGAATTCGGTGCAGACGCTGCCTGGAGTTCTGAAAGTAGTATCACCGTCCGTCCGGGAAAGTACAGAGACATACCTTTCACAGTAGAAAGTGACTGGAGCGGTGCTTCTTACTGGTATCAGATGGTTGCCTTAATTCAGGATAATGAAAAAAAGGAATCTACAAAAACGGAAATAAAATTACCCGGACTTCTCCCACGCAGCTATCAGGGCGACAGTCGGGGAGCTGAAATATTTGCCAAACTCGGTGTACACACCACATATACCGACCAAGGAGTGATACTGACTAAGATGGGAACTCCCGTTACCTGTTTAAAGGAAGATTTAGTGGATATACCCGACTTGGCACAAACTTTCGTTGTGACTTGTTGTTTAATGAACATACCTTTCCGATTTACCGGATTGCAGAGCTTGAAGATAAAGGAAACCGACCGCATTCAGGCGCTTATCACAGAATTGAATAAACTGGGATATGTGGTAAAATCGGAACAGGACAGTATATTAATCTGGAACGGTGAACGCTGCGAACCGGCCTCCCATCCCGTTATTGCGACTTATGAAGACCACCGGATGGCAATGGCATTTGCACCCGCCATCCTTCGGACGCCATCCATACGGATTGCCGATCCGCAAGTGGTGTCCAAGTCTTATCCGGGATACTGGGAAGATTTGAAACAAGTAGGATTTGGGATTGAAATAGAGGAATAAGCTATGTGGATATTAATTATAAGTCTTATTGCACTTGTCTGTATCGCCCTTTTGGCAGGATACATCCGTAACCAACGCTTGCAAAAGAAAATAGAGCGCGGAGAACTGGATGCCATGCCTGAAGTGAAAGAGGCCGACGCAGAATGCTGCGGACAGCACGAAATATGCGAACGGGACAGTCTGTTAGCTGCTGTCAGCAAAAAGATAGAGTACTACGATGATGAAGAACTGGACAAGTACATCGGCATTGCCCCCGAAGATTACACTCCTGAACAGGAAGATGAATTCAGGGACGTATTCTATACGATGCAGGACATCGACGTTGCCGGATGGGTACGCAGTTTGCAACTGCGTGGAATAGCTCTGCCAAACAATATCAAAGATGAAATATTCCTGATTATAGGAGAGAGGAGATTTTAAAGTGGATCTACTACAATACACCTTCTTTCAACATGCCCTCATCGGCAGTTTGCTGGCAAGCATTGTTTGCGGACTTATCGGTACGTATATCGTAACGAGGCGACTGGTGTTCATTAGTGGCGGACTGACACATGCTTCTTTCGGAGGAATTGGTCTGGGATTATATACAGGAGTCTCTCCTATTCTGGCAGCCGGAGTGTTTGCGGTACTGTCGGCTTTTGGCGTGGAATGGCTTAGCAAACGCAATGATATGCGTGAGGACTCAGCTATCGCGGTATTCTGGACGCTGGGGATGGCATTGGGTATCATGTTCACTTTCCTTTCACCCGGGTTCGCACCTGATTTGTCCGCTTATCTGTTCGGTAATATACTGACGATTACATTCGGAGACATCGCCTTGCTGGCAGGACTTGCAGTGATACTGGCTATTTTCTTTATCCTATACCTGCGTCCGATTATTTACGTTGCTTTCGACCGGGAATTTGCACGTTCACAAGGTATTCCCGTACAAATATTCGAATATGTACTGATGATGTTCATTGCACTGACCATTGTGGCATGTCTGCGCATGGTAGGCATTGTGCTGGTTATTTCCCTGCTCACCATCCCACAAATGACTGCGAATTTGTTTACGCATCGTTTCCACCGCATTATCTGGCTATCCATCGGCATCGGTTATCTCAGTTGCCTGGGCGGATTAATGATATCCTACTATCTCAACGTTCCTTCCGGCGCAGCTATCATCTTCTTTTCCATCATTATATACGTAGTATGTAAGCTGGGAAAGAGTTTTTATTTATCTTTACGGCAGAAAACGCAGAACCCGTAAAACTTACTGGCATAGTTGAAACGCAAAGCAATCCTCCTCACTGGCATCTTAGTCACTTTGATGCTCGTTGCCGGATGTTCTACCCGAAAGAATACAGCCGGCACACGCTTCTATCATGCCCTAACCACCCGTTACAACGTCTACTTCAACGGACACGAAGCTTATAAGTCCGGATTGCAGGCACAGCAACAAGGGAATAAGGATAACTACATGGAAATGCTCCCCCTCTATCCCATCGGCAATAAAGAAACCACAGGAATCGGTACTTCCGACTATGAGCGAGCCATTGAAAAAGCGCAAAAAGCTATTCGTCAACATTCTATCAAGCGACGCCCCATACGTAAACCAGGACGGGCATACACGGACGAATACAAAAAATGGCTGGCACGTCGGGAGTTCAATCCTTTCATACACCGTGCATGGCTGCTATTGGGAAAAGCACAATATCAGAAAGGAGATTTCCCGGAAGCTGCCTCAACCTTTTCTTATATCGTGCGCCTCTATGACGGACAGACGAATATCACTTCCGAAGCTCTGATCTGGCTATCCCGCTGCTACTCAGCACTGGGTTGGCAATACGATGCTGAAGATGCTCTGAACCGGGTAAATAACGATAGTCTGCCACTATCACTGGCAGTCCCTTATGCTTCGGCAACAGGAAACTACCTGTTGGGCAGTCAGCGATACAAAGAAGCCATCCCTCATCTTGAAAAGACAGCCAAAAACGAGAAGAACAAACAGCAAAAAGCGCGATGCTATTATCTCCTGGGACAGACTTACCAGCTATTGCAACAACCGGAACAAGCTTATCAATCATACAGCAAAGTAATTCGTCTCAACCCTCCGTACGAACTGGCATTGAGTGCCCGTATCCGCCAGACGGAAGTGATGCCCACCGCCAATAGCCGTAAGATAACAGGGAAGCTACTGCGGCTGAGCAAAGACGAGAAAAACGAAGAGTATCTGGATCAGATTTACTATGCATTGGGTAATGTTTACCTGGCCGGGAAAGACACGGCGCAGGCTCTTTCCGCATATCACAAAGGAATAGAAAAGAGCACCCGTAATGGTGTGGAGAAAGGAATTCTTCAACTGACATTAGGAAACTTGTACTGGCAGCAGGCACGCTATGCTGAAGCGCAGAAAGCATATGCAGAGGCAATAGGATTGATAGATAAGACACACCGGGAATATGCCGACATTACCACCCGTTCGGAAATATTGGACGAACTGGTACCTCATACCAATACCATACAGTTGCAGGATAGTTTGCAGCACCTTGCCGGGATGCCGGAAGCGGAACGAATGGCCGTCATAGAAAACATCATTGCACAGGTCATCGCCCGGGAGGAAGCAGAACGCAAGGCGGCCGAAGAAGCAGAGCGGGAAACAAACCGCCTGCAGATGCGGGAAGAAGCGGAAAGTCAGTTACCTGCAACTTCGATTATCAGCAAACCAGGGCAAGGGAATACCACTACTCCACAAACCACCCAGCCGGCAATAGGTGGAAAGCAGGATTGGTATTTCTATAATCCGCAATTAGTAGAGCAGGGAAAAGCAGAGTTCCAACGTTTGTGGGGACGTAGAAAACTGGAAGACAACTGGCGGAGGAAAAACAAAACTGTGGTTGCACTGGACGATTTTGAAGAAATAGATTACAGTGAATCGGAAGATATTGCCCCCAAAGACAGCATCCCGAACAGTCAGGAAAATGAAGCAACAGAAAGCTCTGTCTCCCCAGAAAAAGATCCTAAAAAGGGAACTACCGACAGCATCGCCAATGATACGCATCGTCCGGAATACTATCTGGCACAGATCCCATTGACAGAAGAGGCCATGCAGGCATCCAACGCATTGCTATCGGAAGCTTTATACGGTGCCGGAATGGTTTTCAAGGATCGTATGCACGATTTCCAACGGGCAGAAGCCATGTTCGAAAGGCTCATACGGCAGTTCCCGGACTTCGCGCAAGCTGATGAAGCCTATTATCAGTTATTCCTGACGGAATTGGCTATAGAATATTATGAGAAAAAAGGTAGTTCCGCTGAAAAATATAAAGCCGAACTTATCGCCCGATTCCCCGAAAGCCGTTATGCCAAGACACTGGCTGACCCGGATTTCGCAGAGAATGCCGTACATGGTAAACAACGTGAAGATTCACTCTATGTCCGTGCTTATGAGCATTTCCAGATGGGCGACACAGCCACCGTGCGGGCTGCCGAACATCTTTCTTCCGAAATATATCCATTAGGGCAACACCGCCCGAAGTTTATGTTCCTCGAAGCCGTCACCCGACTGCAGGGAGGAGAAACAGAGAGGTTCCTCGCCACTCTGAAAGAACTTGTACAGCAATATCCGCAGAACGAAATCACCGATCTGGCCGCCCATATACTGAAAGGCGTACAGGAAGGACGTCTGTTGGCCCGTGACAGCCATACATTCGGTTCTATCTGGCAACGACGGAGTGCCGAACTGGCCGAGGCAGGCAACTTGTTGGGCGACAGTTCGAGCAGTACCGCTATTCTCCCACCGGACAGTGCTTTCAGCACAGAGCGCAATGTACCGTTCCTCTTTATCCTTGCTTATGAAGAAGGAAAAGTAAACGAGAATATGCTTCTGTTTGAAGTGGCACGCTATAATTTCTCCACTTTCCTGGTTAAGAACTTCGACCTTGCATTTGCTCACGAACGGGGTATCGGTATGTTGCAAATTCGTCCGTTCAACAATTACGATGAAACACAGCAGTATTTCCGTCGACTTTATGCAAATCCCGAAATGGCGGCACGGCTCAGTGGTATGCGTGCCATACTCATCTCGGAGGCCAACTATGCGCAATTAATCAAACAATATAGTTTCGATGATTATGATGCCTTCTACCGTACACACTTCTCTTCCATACCGGAACCGGAACTAAAAGGCTATACACTGGATGAACCTCTGCTGAACCTGCCGACAGAGGAAGAAGAACGACAGAGAGAAGAAAATCTGCCTACGGAAGAGGACGACCCGGAAAATGGTGTTATCTTTGGGGACTGAAATAGCTAACAGATATGAAGAGAGATAGATTACTTTGGGTGGACGATGAAATCAGTTTGTTGCGACCGCACATCCTGTTTCTGGAAGGCAAAGGCTACGAAGTAGATACCGTAACCAACGGACAGGATGCACTCGACCGCTGCCGCGCTACAACCTACGACCTAATCTTTCTGGACGAAAACATGCCCGGACTGAGTGGTCTGCAAACTCTGGCATTAATAAAAGAAATCTGCCCCACCGTCCCTGTTATCATGATCACCAAGAGTGAAGAAGAGAACATCATGGACATGGCTATCGGACAAAAGATTGCGGATTACCTGATCAAACCCGTCAATCCTAACCAAATATTGTTGTCGCTAAAGAAGAATCTGCATCGTCGGGATATAGTCAGCGAAGCTGCACAAACCGCTTATCAACAAAATTTCGGTAAGATAGGCATGCAAATCAATGACTCACTGACGGCAACCGACTGGATGGAATTATATCGCCGCCTGGTATACTGGGAACTGGAATTGGAAGCTACAGACAGCCCTATGAGCGAGATGCTTGCCATGCAGAAAGCAGAAGCTAATTCTGCCTTTGCCAAATTCATAAAGAAGAACTATGCCAACTGGGTATCGGACGAAAAAGGGGCAACTAACACACGCAAACCCTCTTCGGAAAACACCGACCGCCCTCTGATGAGCCCGGACCTTTTCAAACGCATCCTTTTCCCTCTGCTGGACAAAGGTGAAAAGATTTTCTTTATTGTACTTGATAATTTCCGGTACGACCAATGGCGCGTTCTTGCCAATGAATTATCCGGTTTATTCAACATTGAAGAGCAACTCTATTTCAGCATTCTGCCCACTGCCACACAATACGCTCGCAATGCCATCTTTTCCGGGCTGATGCCTGACCAGATAGCTAAGCTTTTTCCCGAATTATGGATAGATGAGGACGAAGAGGAAAACAAAAATTTGAATGAAGCTCCACTGATACGTACCATTATAGAACGCTATCGCCGCAGTGATACTTTCTCTTACCATAAAATAAACGATGCTTCCAGTGCAGAACGTCTGCTGGCACAACTTCCCGCCTTAGCGCAGAATGACCTCAATGTTGCCGTATTCAATTTCATCGACATGTTGAGTCACAGCCGAACGGAAAGCAAAATGATACGTGAACTCGCCTCTACCGAGGCAGCCTACCGTAGTATCACCCTTTCCTGGTTTCGCCATTCACCGCTGAGCGACTTGCTGAAAGCACTTGCCAGCCGTCAGTATCGGGTTATCATCACCACCGATCACGGCAGCATTCGCGTAGATAACCCGGTAAAGGTGCAAAGCAACAGTAAAGAAATTAATGCCAACCTGCGCTATAAACTGTCACGCAACATGGCATACAATCCCAAACAGGTGTTTGAAATCACCCGCCCTTCTGAGATACACCTCCCCTCACCCAACGTGAGTACACGCTATATCTTCGCCACAGGTCGGGATTTCTTTGCCTATCCCAATAATTACAACCATTACGTCAGCTACTACACCGATACCTTCCAACATGGAGGCATTTCGATGGAAGAGATGATTATCCCACTTATCACACTAAGTGGACGAAACTGAAAGTAAAATCATAATTAAATATAGTATGGAAATTAAAATTCAATCTCTGGAGCACATCCATGAAGCCGCCCGCGAATTTATCGCTGCTATGGGGGACAATACTGTTTTCGCTCTCTATGGAAAAATGGGAGCCGGTAAAACTACTTTCATCAAGGCACTTTGCCAGGAGTTGGGCGTTGAAGACGTCGTTACATCACCCACCTTTGCCGTTATCAATGAATATCGTTCGGACATAGCAGGAGAATTGATCTACCATTTCGACTTCTATCGGATCAAGAAGCTGGAAGAAGTATATGATATGGGATACGAAGATTACTTCTACAGTGGTGCACTCTGTTTCATTGAATGGCCGGAACTAGTAGAAGAACTGTTGCCTGGCAACACAATTAAAGTGACTATTGAGGAACTGGAAGACGGTTCGCGCAAGTTGACAATGGAAAATCTGGATTAATATCTTATGAGCCAATACATCGTACAAGGTATATTCGTAGTGGCCGGCATCATCTCATTACTGGCGGCTGTGTTTGACTGGGAGTGGTTTTTCACTGCCCGCAACACACAGTTCGCCGTAAAGAGTGTAGGAAGAAAACGTGCCCGGTTATTCTATGGCGTACTAGGAATCATTCTTATCGGAATGTCTGTATTCTTCTTCCTGAATACACCGGAGGTTTAACCCTCCTACTGCCATCCCCCACCGAGTGCCTTATATAACCGCACCAGTGTTATCTGCTTATCCCGTATCGCATTGCTCAATCCGATCTGTGCATCGAAATATCCACGTTGTGCATCCAGCACGTCCAGATATCCGATTACGCCATTAATATACTGTAACTGAGCCAACTCCACATTTGTTTGTGCAGCTTGTTCCAGTTGCAGGCGTGACTCATAGATATCTTTTATCTTATTGAAATCTACAATCGCATTCCGCGCATCCTTGAAAGCCGTCAGCACTGATTTCTCGTAAGAGTAAACCTCCTGTTCGTACGCTGCTTTCTTGGCCTTCAGCATCGCCCGGTTCTTACCCATCGCAAATAACGGCGTCAACAGGGAACCACTCAGGAAATGATAAGGTGATTTCAGGAAATCCGAGAATTCAGCACTCTCCAAACCATAATGTGCTGTCAGAGCCAAACGGGGAAACATATTGGTATACGCAAGGCCTACTGTCGCATTTGCTGCAATCAATTTCTGTTCCGCCTGACGTACATCCGGACGGCGTTCCAGCAATGTGGAAGGAAGTCCTACAGGAAGATTTTCCGGCAATTTAACCTCTTCGGGTAACACCGAGCGTTCTATCTTTCGTGGATATTCACCTGCCAGGAAAGCAATGTCATTTTCTTTAATGGAAATCTTTCGCTCCAGATCCGGTACCAATGTTGCAGTACGTGCAAATTCCACCTGCGCCTGCTGATAAGAGGTTTCGGAAGTGAGTCCGCCTTCAAAACGAAGCTTTGCCAACCGTACACCTTCTTTACGGGCATTCAGTGTCTGACGGACAATAGCCAGTTCATTATCCAAAGCTACCAGTTCAAAGTATGCCTGGGCCACTTCTGCCACCAAGCTCATTTTCAGTGCCCGCTGCGCCTCTATCGAACCTAAGAAATCCGCCATACTCTTATCTTTCGCCCAACGTAAGTTTCCCCAAAGATCCACTTCCCATGAAACGATTGCCTTTGCTTCATAGCTCCGGTCTGAATCATAATTGTCTCCGCCATAGTTTTCCGCTTCCTTGTCCGCATACAGCTTTCCACTGACTTGCGGAAAAAGATTAGCAAAATCGATGCGCTTCATTGCTGCCAGTTCCTTCACCCGTGCGGCAGCTATCTTCATATCCTTATTATATTCGAGCGTCCGCTCTATGAGCGCTTGCAGCGTAGTATCGGTGTAGAGTTCCCACCATTGCCGGTCAGCAAGAGAGAGCGTGTCCTGTTCCGTTGAGTCAAGCTGTTGCGGCAGATTCAGTTCCGGACGTACATAATGTTTACCCAACTGGCAGGAACTGAACAATAACACCAACGCCATCATGTAATATATTGTATATTTTCTTTTCATAACTTATCGTTTAAATCGCTTCGTAACTTTCTTAATATTCGTACTCTTCGCTTTTGCCTTCGCCTTATAAATCAGTACAAAGAAGAATGGTACCAAAAGAATACCTATCGTCACAGCTAAAATCATTCCAAAGAATACACCGGTACCAATAGCCTGACGGCTTGCCGAGCCCGGTCCGCTGGCAATAACCATTGGCAACATACCGAGAATAAATGCCAATGACGTCATCAGGATAGGACGGAAGCGCAACTGCGATGCATGTAAAGCCGCCTTAACCACATTCGCTCCACGATCTACTTGTTCTTTAGCAAATTCTACAATCAAAATTGCATTCTTTGCTGCCAGACCGACCAGCATTACCAATCCGATCTGGAAATAGACGTCGTTCTCCAATCCACACAGCCACACTCCGAGGTAGGCTCCCAGCGCAGCGATGGGCAATGAAAGTAACACCGCAATGGGCACTGTCCAACTTTCGTAAAGTGCTGCCAGGAAGAGGAATACGAATAGGAATACCAATGCCAATACCATTGCTGTCTGTCCTCCGGCCTGTTTCTCCTGATAAGAAAGTCCACTCCATTCTACACCTATATTTTCCGGCAAGTGTTCGCGAGCTATCTGCTCAATGATTTCCATGGCCTGACCGGAACTGTAACCATCCGCCGCTCCACCACGAATTACGGCACTGTTGAACATATTGAAGCGCTTGATGCTACCCGGTCCAGTTGTATAGGAAGTTGTTCCGAGAGAAGTCAACGGTATCATTACATTGTCCGCCCCACGTACAAAAAACAGGTTGATATTTTCTTTGTGTTCCCGATAAGGTGCTTCAGCCTGAATATATACACGATAAATACGATTGAACATATTGAAGTCGTTCACATATACCGAACCTGTATAAGCCTTCATGGTTGAAAAGACATCTGCCAACGGCACTCCCGCCAGTTTTACCTTATCACGATCCACGTCGAAATAGAGTTGCGGAATATCCGCCTGTAAAGATGATGACAGTCCGGATAACTCCTTACGCTGTGATGCATAATACATCAATGTATCCGTAGCTTGCACCAGATTATCGAATGTGGCATCTCCACGTGCCTCAAGCTGCATTTCAAAACCACCCGAGCTTCCCAATCCCGGGATGACCGGTGGCGTGGAAAGATATACTTTACATTCAGGATATTCCTGCAAATCCTTTTTCACTTGTGCCATCACCTCATCAATGGTTTGTCCATCACGTGCCCCCCACGGCTTCATAATAACCGTCAGTTCACTACGTGCCTGGCTGCTGCCTACACGAGGGCTACTACCCACCACGCTCTGCACATACTCTACAGCCGGATTCAACATCAGGTACTCTACTGCACGCTCCGACACAGTACGTGTACGCTCCAGTGTAGCGCCTTCGGGCAGTTCCAGTTCCACTTTGAAGTAACCCTGATCTTCCACAGGTAAGAAACTGGTCGGTATCAAACGATTTATCAGTAAGATAGCTATCAGTACCACACCAAATGCAGCCAGTACTCTGCGAGGATTTCCTATCACACGTGAAATCTGGCGAACATATTTACGGTTGCCCATATTCAGTGCATAGTTGATATAACGGAATACGATATTCTTTCGCTTATGCGATTCCGGTTTCAATATCAACGAACACATTACCGGACTCAAAGTCAATGCAACCACCGTAGAAAGTAATACGGAAACCACAATTGTCACCGTGAATTGACGATAAAGCTGCCCTGTGATACCACCAAGGAAACTAACCGGTACAAACACAGCCGCCAATACCAGAGACGTAGCAATAATCGCTCCCGTCAATCCTTCCATCGCTTTTTTCGTAGCCTCGTAAGGTGGCAGTTTCTCTTCGTGCATAATGCGTTCTACGTTCTCCACTACCACAATAGCATCGTCCACCACAATACCAATGGCAAGTACCAATCCAAGCAAAGTAAGTATATTGAGCGAAAAACCGAATATAAGCATGAAGCCGAACGTACCAATCAGGGAAATAGGTACTGCTACAATCGGAATAAGTGTAGCACGCCAGCTTTGCAGTGACAGGAACACCACGATAATTACCAATATCAATGCTTCAAACAAAGTCTTATATACTTCGTGAATAGACTCTGAAATATATGTCGTCATATCAAATGGAATCTCGTAACTCAATCCGTCGGGAAAATTATTACTGATTTCATTCATTGCCTTCTTCACATTCTCTGCCACTTCCATAGCATTGGCACCCGGAAGCATATAAATGCCTAACACCGCTGCATTTTCACCGTTGATACTACTCTCCGTATTGTATGAAGATGCCTCCAGCGAGATGCGTGCCACGTCGCGCAAACGAACAATGGAACCATCCGCATTCGCACGAACTACGATTTCTTCAAACTGCCCTACAGTAGAAAGACGTCCCTGAGTCGTAATAGGAATGGTAATATCCAATCCTTGTACAGGTTGTTGCCCCAGCACACCGGCTGCAGACTCACGGTTCTGATCTTTCAGAGCATTCTGCAAATCGGCTACGGTCAGTCCGAAGTTTGCCAATTTGTCCGGTTGCACCCAAATCTGCATGGCATAGTAGCGGCTACCAATATTGGAGACACGCCCTACACCCGGAATACGACGAAGCAAATCGAGTACGTTCAGTGTAGCGAAGTTACTCAAATAGATTTCATCAAACTTCGGGTCAGAAGACATCAGACAGATAGTCATTAACTGGCTGGCTGCCTGTTTTTCTACGGATATACCGTTCTGTACCACTTCTGCCGGAAGACGGGACTCCGCCAGTTTCAAACGGTTCTGTATTTCTACTGCCGCCAAATCGGGGTCAGCGGAAATATCAAATGTCACTGTAGCGGAAAAGCCACCGGAATTGGAACTGTTGGACTCCATGTAGAGCATTCCCGGTGTTCCATTCAATTCTTGTTCGATAGGTGTAGCTACCGCCTGTGATACTGTCAGTGCACTGGCACCGGGATACGAAGCACTAATCTTCACCACCGGTGGCGTAATCTGTGGATATTGGTCAATGGGGAGCATCGTCAATCCGATGATACCCACAATGACAATCAGTATGGAGATGACAGCCGAGAATACCGGTCTGTCTATAAAGAAACTTACTTTCATATGCGTCTGTTTTATGTTCGTCAATTACTTTTCAGCCTTAGCCGAATCCGGTGTCTGACTTTGATCTTCGTCTTCTTTCTTCAACAGGGCATTATTAACCTTAACTTTTACACCCGGGCTTAGTTTGTGGTATCCTTCCACCACTATTGTCTCACCCGGCACCAGACCTCTTTCCACTACTACCTGGTTCTGGAATTCAGGGCCTAACTCTATAAAACGACGTTCTACAGTGGAATCACGGCGCATTACAAACACGTAAGCACCACCTTTCTCGATGATAACGGATTTCAGAGGAACTACTGTTGCATTCTCCCGTACATCCAGCAAGAGCTTCACTTTAGTGAACTGTCCCGGAAGTAATACATGTTTTGGATTGGGCATTTCGGCACGAACAGAGAATGTACCGGTACGTGGGTCAACCTGCGGTTCAGCAAAGTCAACCAAACCTTTGAAGGGATAAACAGTGTTATCTGCCAGTGTTATAGAAATATTGGGCTGCCAGGAACGGGTAGAATCCTTTTGTCCCAGATTCACATTACGTTCTTTGGTTTTCAGGTAATCCAATGCTGTCATGCTAAAGTCTACCAGTACTGTATCACTCTTCACAATGGTAGCAAGCAAAGACTTACCACCCGTCCCCACCAGCGTACCAAGGTCTACATATCGTTCACTGATATGCCCTGCAAGCGGTGAGCGAACAATGGTATATCCTAATTCCAACTCTGCCTGATCCAGATCAGCCTGACTCATAGCAACACTTGCTTCAGCCGTTTCATAGGCAGCCACTGCATTATCCAAATCCAACCTACTGGCAGCATTCTGTTCATACAAAGGACGGATACGCTCCAGGTCGTTCTGTGCCTTGCGTACCTGTGCCTCATCCTTTTTTAGTTGCGCACGCGCCTTGTCTGCCTTCGCGGCATACTGGTCGCGGTTGATAACAAACAATACCTGATTCTTCGTCACATAAGTACCCTCTTCAAAAAGCATATTTTCCAGATACCCTTCTACACGGGCACGGACTTCTACAAATTGCTGGGCACGGACACGTCCTACATATTCACCATAGATTTCCACGTCATCCTGTATCACCGGTTCCACAGCTACCACCGGAAGATCCGGTGCAGGTGCCGGTCGGTGGGTAACAAACCAATAAATTGCTACCAACACCACTACAGCTATTGCGGCAATCACTGCCTGCCTTCTCGTTATTCTGATTTCTCTCTTCTTTAAAAACGATTTCATAAGCTCTCTGTTTATGTTAATGTTAAAAACCCTATAAATAAAAAACACAACTGGCGTGCCAAAGTTCGATGGTTGTACCTTTATTATTCATAGCCAACGCATTAAATGGCTTAACAAGAATAATGAAGAGTGTAGAATCTGCTCTACAAGTGTGGAATAATTCCACAAAAAAAGTCCGAACAAACTGTCCGGACTCCTTTTTTACTTAACTGAACCTTTCTATTCTTCATCATCATCCAATGACTCCGTATATTCCAGTTCACCTTGAACCACGAACAGGATTTCTTCCGGATCATAGTCACCCATCTCGTCTTTGTGGGCTTCCTTGATGATGTAATCCACGATTTGCCCCAGATCCACTTCGACACATCCTTCTTCATCCGGCTCTACATCCAGAATGCCGCTTTCAGAATAATACTCGTCAATCAAATCGAGGAAATAATAGAATTCGTCGTCAGAGAACTTCTCTTTTAACTCCTGCGGCAAATAATTCTTGATGTATTCGATGGTTTTTTCGTCATCGAGATCATCCTTTAAGAAATCGTCTTCCAGTCCCATAATAGTTAGTTTTTTAAGGGTTAATACCTTATTTATATTATGCTCTTTAAAGGAGCATTTTTTTTATCTTATCATCAAAAGCTGATTTGGAAGCAGAACCTACTTGTTTGTCAACCAACTCACCGTTTTTGAAGAATAGTACAGTAGGGATGTTACGAATACCGTATTCAGCAGCTACATCGCCATTTTCGTCTACATCGCACTTACCGATAAGAACCTGTCCTTCGTACATTTCTGCCAATTCTTCAATGATAGGACCTACCATTTTACAAGGACCACACCACGGGGCCCAAAAGTCAATTACTACAGGTTTACCCTCTGCAAGGATCTCCTTATAGTTGCTGTCTGTAATTTCTAAAGCCATTGCGTTATTGATTAATTATTTAATGTTTAATGATTACTGTCAAAATCTTTATGGAAGCAAAGATACTAATTTATCCGGAATTCCAGTTCCGGACGATCATTTAAATAAGAGATTAACTCACGCCCTACGGAAAGTTTCACCGGACGGGAAATCATATCTACCACTGTCTTACTATCAGGATCACTCACTTTGAAATAAAGTTCCGTCGTTCCGGGATTCCCTTTCATTAGCGCCGCAAGCTCTGTAACCAAAGCCTGGTTCAACACAGAAAGCGGTATCAGAATGGTGATTTTGGAAATCAACTTCTCCTTTACATCCGGCAACAATTCCATAGAGGTAATTTTTACTTCCAATTCATCCTGCCGCCACTGTTTTGGCTGGCAACGCGCTTTTATAAAGAGGAAAGTACGTTCACCCAGATACCCCTGGTAGGTCACCCAATCATTACCAAAGAAAGGAAGTTCCGCCGAACCGGAATAGTCTTCAATCTTGGCTATGCCGTAAGGATTACCATTCTTACTGATGCCCCTGCGTACAGAAGTTACAATTCCTCCCATCGTTATTTCACGTCCGGCAAGTGCCGCTTTGTCTTCCAGTTCAGCCATACGCGTATTGCAAACATGTTGCAACACAACCGAATATTCATCCAGCGGATGAGCGGAAAGATAGATACCCACTAGATCACGCTCCCTGTTCAGACGATCCAGATCACTCCAGCGTTCAGCTTCAGGAATTTCGGGAGTAGCTATGTCAACTACATTCTCACCACCGAACAAGGAATTGGCGGCAGCTGCCTGATCTGCCTGATAACGGTTACCATATCGTACCAAAGTTTCCATGAAAACTTCATTCTTAGAGTTCACGGCAAAATATTGCTCGCGTTTCAATTCCGGGAACTCATCGAAACCTCCTGCCAAAGCCAGACATTCCAGATTCTTCTTATTACAAGCTGTCAGATTGACGCGTTGCACAAAGTCGAATATACCTTTGAAAGGACCATTCTTCTCACGTTCTTCCATGATATTCAGCACGGCACCTTCGCCCACACCTTTCACTGCACCAAGACCAAAACGAATATTTCCTTCCGGGTTAACAGTGAACTTCAGATTACTCTCATTCACATCCGGACCAAGAACTTTGATACCCATAGCCTTACATTCGTCCATCAGCTTAGTGATATCGGTAATGTTCGACAAACTTCGACTCATTACGGCTGCCATATACTCGGCAGGGTAATTAGCTTTCAGATAGGCCGTCTGATAAGCTACCCATGAATAGCAAGTAGCATGAGACTTGTTAAAAGCATAGGATGCAAACTTTTCCCAGTCTCCCCAAATCTTTTCAAGTACTTTCGGATCATGTCCATTCTTACGTCCGCCTTCAACGAACTTAGGTTTCATGTGATCCAGTTTGTCACGTAGCTTTTTACCCATCGCTTTACGCAAGGCATCGGACTCACCACGGGTGAAGTCAGCCAACAGACGGGACAAAAGCATCACCTGTTCCTGATATACCGTAATACCATACGTATCCTTCAGGTATTTCTCCATGACAGGAATATCGTACTCAATCGGTTTCCGCCCATGCTTACGGTCGATAAAATCCGGGATGTAATCCATAGGTCCCGGACGATAGAGAGCATTCATTGCAATCAAGTCTTCAAAAGTAGAAGGTTGCAACTCACGCAGATATTTCTGCATACCGGCAGACTCAAACTGGAATGTACCAATCGTACGCCCATCACTATATAGTTTATAAGTAGCAGGATCGTCAATAGGCACTTTATCTATATTCAACTCCAGCTTGCGGTGCAGGCGAATATTCTCTACGGCTTCCTTGATGATTGACAATGTTTTCAATCCCAGAAAGTCCATCTTAATCAAGCCTGTATCTTCAATTACCGAACCTTCATATTGAGTAACGAGCATCTTTTCACCCGTTTCTTTATCATCAGCCGTACTAACAGGCACCCAGTCGGTAATGTCGTCACGACAAATAATCGTACCACAGGCATGCACACCCGTACCGCGTACGTTACCTTCCAACATTTTAGCATATTTCAGCGTATCACGCACCAAAGGATCGGGAGAAGCCTCAGCCGCCTGCAATTCAGGAACATAATCAATAGCATTCCGCAGGTTCAGCTTTTTATCAGGTATCTTATCGGGAACCAATTTGGCCAAACGGTCAGATTCCGACAGAGGAAGTTTCTGCACACGGGCCACGTCCTTGATAGCAAGTTTGGTAGCCATCGTACCATATGTGATAATATGCGCCACTTTTTCCTGACCGTACTTTTGTGTCACCCAGCGAAGCACTTCACCACGTCCGTCATCATCAAAGTCGATATCGATATCAGGCAAGGAGATACGGTCGGGATTCAAGAAACGCTCAAACAGCAAGTCATATTTAATGGGGTCGATTTTTGTAATCTGCAAGCAATACGCTACTGCCGAACCGGCTGCCGACCCACGTCCCGGACCTACCGAGACACCCATATTACGCCCGGCAGCAATGAAGTCCTGTACAATAAGGAAGTACCCTGGGAAACCCATCGTCTTCATAATGTAAAGTTCAAACTTCAATCGTTCCATTACTTCTTCGGACAGAGGATCACCATAGAATATTTTAGCACCGTCAAAAGTAAGTTTGGCAAGGTAGTCCGCTTCTAATTTTATACGATATAACTTTTCATATCCACCCAAGCGTTTGATTTTAGCCTTGGCAGCCTCTTCACTTAATACTACATTACCATTTTCATCCTGAGTGAACTCATCAAACAAATCCTTCTCAGTATATTTTTGCCGATACCCTTCTTCTGTTCCGAAATCTTCAGGAATAGCAAAAGTCGGCATGATAGGCGCATGATCGATTGAATAATATTCTACTTTATTTAGGATTTCCAGCGTATTGGACAAAGCCTCGGGAATGTCTGCAAATAATTCATTCATTTCAGCTTTTGTCTTCATCCACTCTTGTTTGGTATAAAGCATGCGTTTAGGGTCATCCAGATCTTTACCCGTACTCAGACAAATCAAACGATCGTGTGCCTCAGCATGTTCCTCGTTTACAAAGTGAACGTCGTTGGAGCAAATAAGTTTGATATTGTATTTCTTGGCAAACTCTATCAGCTTGGCATTCGCCCTCTGCTGTAGCGGATAAGCTTCGTGATTGGCACGGGGCACGGTTGCCTTATGGCGTTGCAACTCCAGATAATAATCTTCACCAAAAAGATTTTTGTACCAACGCACGGCTTCTTCTGCATCTTCCAATTGGTCGTTAAGTATCTTTTTAGGCACCTCACCACCAATACAAGCTGAACAGACGATCAATCCTTCATGATACTTTTCCAGTTCGTTACGATCTGTACGCGGACGCATATAATATCCTTCTGTCCAGGCTCTGGATACCAGTTTTATCAGATTATGATATCCTTTCTCATTCTTAGCCAACACAATCAAGTGCCAACCGCTCTGGTCGGGTTTACCTTCTTTCTTATCCATGGTGCGGCGCGCTACATACATCTCACAACCGATTATCGGCTTGAACAACTTATTTTCCGCTTCCGCAAGCTTCGCACGACAATCAGCAAGTTCCGCGTCTTTGTCTTCGCAAGCTATCTCACCACTTTCAATACCGGCTATCCGCTTTTTGAGATCTTTAATCTCTCCCTTCGGCCCACCATTCTTCTTGTTAACGTAATTTGTGAACTCTTTAATGCCGAACATATTACCGTGGTCAGTCACGGCTATCCCTTTCATTCCATCCTTCATAGCCTTGTCCACCAACGCGCTTACGCTGGCCTGACCATCGAGGAGGGAGTACTGGGTATGAACGTGCAAATGAACAAAATCCTGCATAAATATCTCCTTTCAATTGAGAGCATAAAAGTACAACGTATATAAGACCTAACAAAAATATTTCCCTAAAAGTTATCAACATCTGCATTTCTCGCCCCAAATGCTTGTTAGATTTTCAAAATAAGCCTATTTTTGCCGATAATTTCTATTCGAAGAATAAAACAACTTACATGAGTCGACTAAAAAAACTAAAAAAGATACGAATTCACCGTGAGGGGACACATACACTGGCCGGCAGTTTATTGTTGCTACTGGTTGTTAATTCCGCTCTCTACTTTGGATTAGAATGCAAATTGCCATTCTATATCGTAGCTGTGGTAAGTATTGTCCTGTATGGAATGCTGGTGAATTTTTTCCGATGCCCTATCCGCCTGTTTGGCCAGGAAGACACCGAGAAAATAGTGGTGGCACCTGCCGATGGTAGAATAGTAGTTATAGAAGAAGTGGATGAGAATGAATACTTCCACGATCGTCGGCTCATGATTTCCATCTTTATGAGTGTTATCAATGTACACGCTAATTGGTATCCGGTAGACGGAACCGTGAAGAAGGTAGCCCATCATAACGGAAAGTTCATGAAAGCCTGGTTACCGAAAGCCAGTACGGACAACGAACGTTCTACAGTGGTAATTGAAACTCCCGAAGGTGTAGAAGTAATGGCACGTCAGATTGCCGGAGCGATGGCACGACGCATCGTCACCTATGCCGAACCCGGTGAAGACTGTTATATCGATGAACACATGGGCTTTATCAAATTCGGTTCCCGTGTAGATGTATATCTCCCGTTAGGTACAGAAGTGTTCGTAAAGATGGGACAAACCACTACAGGAAACCAGACTGTGATAGCCAAACTAAAATAACTAAACAATGCCTAACTGTATTACCCGCCATATCCCCAATACATTGACATGTCTGAATCTGTTCTCAGGCTGTATTGCATGTGTTATGGCTTTCGAGTTCAAGTATGAATGGGCTCTTACCTTCATTATTATCAGCGCTGTATTTGACTTCCTCGACGGAATGTCAGCGCGGTTGCTGAATGCTCCTTCTCCTATTGGAAAAGAATTGGACTCTTTGGCAGATGACGTCAGCTTCGGAGTAGTACCCTCAGTAATTGTATTCTCTCTATTACGCGAAACTACTTATCCCGACTGGATGAGTAGTTTTCAAGAATATGTTCCCTATTTTGCTTTCCTCATTGCTGTATTTTCAGCATTGCGTTTGGCTAAATTTAATATTGACGAACGCCAGACCAGCTCATTCATCGGCCTAAATACTCCTGCCAATACCTTATTTTGGGCAGCAGCAGCGGCACAATACCATGATTGGCTGATACAAGGTGGAGTAGTCCTGTATGGTTTATTGATTTGCATCGTGTTATTCTCTCTGTTACTGGTATCTGAATTCCCAATGTTCGCCTTCAAACTGAAGAATTTCTCTTGGGAAGAAAATAAAATCCGTTATTTGTTTTTGATAGTCAGCATTCCTTTGCTTATTTTTGTAGGACTTGCAGCTGTCATTGGCTGGTACATCATTCTGTGCTGGTTTGTGAGAAAGAAGCTCTAAACAAATCTTTTGGCACGGTTGTTGTACTATCGTTCGTAAGACGAACAATATATAAAAACGATTAGCCCATGTTTCACATCTTAGGATTTTTATTTGTCATTATAGTCGTTATTCTGGTCATCGGACTCAGCATCATCGGCACCGTTCTCCGAACTGTTTTCGGACTGGGGAAACGTCGTAGTTCTTCAGGTACTTACCAGAATGGCGGAGGAAGTTATCAATCCGGTAGAGGTTATTCTTTCTCGGGTGATCAACAACAGGATGCTTCTTCTCAATCCAACGGAGAAACAACTTCCCCTGGAAATGATATCCATAGAAAACACAAGAAACTTTTCTCTAAAGATGAAGGAGAATACGTGGATTTTGAAGAAATTAAAGAGTAATCAGATTTTTGCCATGCCGGTAAGAATGTATTTACCTCTCAGATTATTCTCCTTCATATAAATTTGAACTTCCAGTCGGCAAGCAGACATTAAGGCATATCCCACTAACCTGTCATTCATAGCTTTGATAAATGAATACTCTGTATCGTTGTGAATAAAAGATATACGATGATATTCCATTACATAATGTATTTTAAGAATCTGTTAAGTAGTCAAATATACGGATAAAATACGAAATACAGATCAAAAAAAGGAACTATATTAGAATTCAGCGACGTTTTGCCGCAAAAAAATCCTTCATAAGCACTGCACACTCTTCACCAAGAACGCCCTGTGAAACTGCCGTTTTCGGGTGCAAGGCCTGAGATGCATAACGCTGATATCCACGTTTCTCATCTCCGGCACCAAACACAAGTCTTCCCATCTGGGCCCAGGCAATCGCCCCCGCACACATAACACAAGGCTCTACTGTAACATAGAGAGTACATTCATTCAGATATTTTCCGCCAAGAGTAGAGGCTGCGGCAGTAATAGCCTGCATTTCAGCGTGAGCAGTCACATCAGTCAAAGTTTCTGTTAAGTTATGAGCGCGAGCTATAATACGGTCTTTGCATACAACGACTGCGCCAACGGGCACTTCTCCTCTTTCGGAAGCCTTACGTGCTTCAATCAACGCCTGTTTCATATAATAGTTATCGTCCATCCGCTTCAATTTAATTAGGATTAAAGAATTCTCTTTATCGTCTCATATCATGCTCACCGAAAAGGGTCGGATAATCTTCTTCCATATTCTTATGGATAAACATGAGAATAGTCTCCCGCAGCCACCGCGATTTATTCGTTATCTTGTATTTTTCCAGATAACGGTCTACAATCCGCAGTTCTTCTTCGCTCATCAGGCAAACAATACGCTGTTCGCGTTTGGGTTCTTCGGGTGTTGCTTTCGCACACGTTTTATCTCTCTTTCTCATATTTCCTGCAAAATTAGTTTTACTTCTGTAAATACAAAGCAGAAAAAACGTATTTTTGCATAGAAACAGCTAAAAATAAGGACGAATATAGGTATGGCAGCACACAATACCCTCGGAAAGACCGGAGAAGACGCCGCAGTGGCGTATCTGGAACGTAACGGATACACCATCAACCACCGTAATTGGCGAAAAAACCGTCTCGAACTGGACATTGTGGCAGTCAAGGACGGACTATTAATTGTGGTGGAGGTGAAAACCCGTAGTAATACAGAGTACATCGAACCGCAAGATGCTGTTAACTGGCAGAAAGTACGCCATATTGTAGTAGCCGCTGATGCTTACATCAAACATTTCAGTATTGATGCCCCTGTCCGCTTTGATATCATTACCGTTGTCGGTGAAGCTGATGCATTTGAAATAAAGCATATCAAAGATGCATTTTATCCGCCAATGTTCTGAATCAAACATGAAAAGTGCTTTTACACAGCATTTTCGTAATTCTTCTTGCCCGTTTCGGGAAAACTCTCTATCTTCGTTCGGAAATATTCTAAAAAAACTCTATTTATGAATCAGGCAAATTCCACTAAGCTAATCCCTTACGGGATGACTGACTTTCCTGCAATTATCCGTAATAACTATTATTATGTCGATAAGACGGAATATATCAGACAGATAGAACAGACTGCCCGTTTCTTCTTTTTCGTCCGCCCCCGTCGTTTCGGGAAGAGTCTTTTCCTCAATATGCTGGAATGCTATTATGATTGTAAGACAGAAAAACAATTTGATGAACTGTTTGGCAACTTATACGTGGGAAAACATCCTACCCCAGACCGCAACAAGTATCTTGTGCTGAAGATGAGCTTCTCCAGTATCGTCTCTGACCCGGAAAAAATGGAAGCCTCATTCAACAGTAACTGCGACATGATATTTACGGACTTTTGTCTGAAATATGCAGATTTACTGCCACCAGACACCCTTGAAATGGTACAACAAAAAGAAGTGGCTTCCGAGAAGCTGACCGCGGTATGCCTGTCATTGCGGAGACAAGGCCTGAAGATGTACCTCATCCTCGACGAATACGATAACTTTGCCAACAACGTACTGGTCAACTACGGCAATACCCGTTATCGCTCCCTCACCCATGGCGACGGTTTTCTGCGGAACTTTCTCAAAACCGTCAAAGAGTATACTGACAGGGTTGTGGAACGTATGTACATCACCGGTGTCAGCCCTGTAACGATGGACGATCTCACAAGTGGCTTCAATATCGCCAGCAATCAAAGCACCAACCCGGTATTCAACAACATGATCGGATTCACCGAAGCCGAAGTACGGGAATTGCTGGAATACTACCGGCAGCAAGGAAAAATCATTCATCCCGTCGATGAGTTGATCAGCATGATGAAACCGTGGTATGATAATTACTGTTTCTCAGGTCGTTCACTAAAGGAACTGCCAATATATAATTCAGATATGGTTCTCTACTTCGTGAACAGTTATTTAAGCACGCAACTGCCACCCGAAAACATGCTCGACACCAACTGCCGCACTGACTATAACAAATTGCGCCACCTCATCCTTATAGACAAAAACTTCGGCAAAAATGCCAGTATCATTCAAGAAATCATCACACAGGGTGAAACGGTTGGCAGGATAAAAGAGTCCTTCCCCGCCGTGGAGATAGCGCAAACGGATAATTTCAAGAGTCTGCTCTTCTATTACGGAATGCTGACAATAGCGGGTACACGCGGACCGATGCTGCAACTGACAATCCCCAACCAAGTGGTGCGCGAACAACTATACGGCTATCTGGCAGACGCATACCGCACCGCCGGACACATGAACCTGGATGTTGACGAACTGAATCAACTGATGTACGGCATGGCTTATTCCCGTGAATGGGAAAGCTACTTCCAATATATCGCCACCCGGCTAAAGGAACAAAGCTCCATCCGCGAATTCATGGAAGGTGAAGCGCACGTCAAGGGCTTTCTCCTCAGCTATATGGGCATGAACAGTTACTACATAACAATGCCCGAATACGAAATGAACAAAGGCTTCTCCGACTTCTACCTGATACCCAACCTTCCGCAACTGCCCGATATGCCGTACAGCTATGCCATTGAAGTGAAGTATTGCCCCCGCGACGCCAAAGATGCAGAAGTGGAGAAGTTGCTGGAAGATGCAGGAATACAGTTGGCGCAATATGTAGCCTGTCCGAAAGTACAGGAAAAGAAAGGTACTACGGAAATTATCGCAATCGCCCTAGTGTTCCGCGGATGGGATTTGGTGAAATTCAAGCAAATTTCGTAACCGGACACCCGCAAATTAATAGAAATTAAAAACAGAAAGTATGGATATAGAAACCGCCCGCGAATACTGTCTCGCCAAAAAAGCCGTAACGGAATGTCTTCCGTTCGACGAGTATTCACTTGTGATGAAAGTGATGGATAAGATGTTTGTACTGATTGACTTGGAAGGCTCTAACAAAATCTGTATGAAGTGTGATCCGGAGTATGCAATAGAATTGCGTGAGCATTACTCAGCTATTGAGGGCGCCTACCACTTTAACAAGAAATACTGGAACCAAATCTTCCTTGACGGAGATGTGGACGATAAACTGATAAAGAGCCTCATCGACCATGCTTATGAGGAAGTACTAAAGAAATTCACCAAGAAAATGCGTACCGAATATGATGCCCTGATATGAAGAAAGAACTGAATTTGATGATTACTCCCGCAGAGTTTCCTGTCCCACTGATCATATTGCCGGAAACAGACTCTACGAATAACTATTTAACTCAACTTTGCAACGAACAGCAATCCGCTGTCCGAGAGTTCACGACGGTCATAGCCGAGCGCCAGACTGCCGGTAAAGGGCAGCGTGGCAACAGTTGGGAGTCAGAAGATTGCCGGAACATCACATTCAGTTTCGTGCTCTATCCTACTTTTATTGAAGCCCGTCGCCAGTTCATCCTTTCTCAAATCGTCTCCCTTTCCATCAAAGAAGAATTGGACCAATGGACAGAAGGTATCTCCATTAAATGGCCAAACGACATTTACTGGAACGAGAAGAAAATCTGCGGCATATTGATAGAGAATGATCTTTCAGGTCATCATATAGGGCGCAGCATTTCCGGCATCGGAGTAAACATCAATCAAGATGTCTTCCGGAGCAACGCCCCAAATCCGATATCTTTAAAACAAATCACGGGAAAAGACCATGACCGCTATCTGATACTTGCCAATATCATGGAGCGGGTAAAAGAATACTATACCCTTTTGCAAGCGGACACTTCAAACAATGCAGCCGATATTATCACAGAACGTTATGTCCGTTCCCTTTTCCGCCGAAACGGCTTCCACCGTTATGCAGACGCAGACGGTGAATTCCTTGCATGCCTGCTACGTGTAGAACCGGACGGACGATTTATTCTTAAGGATCAGACTGGAAAAGAACGCGAATATTTATTTAAAGAAGTACAGTATCTGCTCTGATACCCAAAGTCTACTTCTTTCTCCAAAGTAAGCTTCTTGAAATTAGAATAACTTTCCGCACTAAACAATTTGATATCATTTTATTTTTTCATTACTTTGTAAGTTAAAGAAATACATTGATCAAAAATGAAAAATAAATTCTTATACAAGTTACGTAGTGGGAAAAACCCAAAATTTATATACTATGCCATAAATGCATGCAGGCTTTTAATGCCGAAGTTTTTTTTTCGAATGCGTCTTCACAATAGATTAGAAACGCTATCCCGAAGGAATGATAGAACATATATAGAGCAACGCGTCAACTATTATAATAAATTGACCGGACCAATAAAGTTACCCTCCACTGCACCTCATTTAGCAGAGCATAAGATAGGTAAACAAAAGGTCTATTTTTTTGACACCTACCAATATACCCGTTGGTTTCCAGTTCGCTTCCAATGGGGTTTCTGTCCGGGAGACGTAACCTATATTCCTCAATATCCTTCTATTGTCAAAAGCCGCCCTTTAACTCTCCATAACGAAAATTCAGTAATAATGAAACTTGACAAAGTTAGACACTTTATCTTTGTTAATGACAAGAAAACATTCGAATCCAAGAAGAATATGGTAATTTTTCGAGGAAAAGTGAAAGGTAAAACTTCGCGCAAAAAATTCATGGAAATGTATTTCCATCATCCAATGTGCGACTTGGGCGATGTAAGCAAAAACACCACCGATCCTAAAGAGTGGCAGACCGAAAAGAAAACTATCAAAGAGCATTTAGATTACAAGTTTATTCTAGCCCTTGAAGGCAATGATGTTGCAAGCAATCTAAAATGGGTGATGTCTTCTAATTCCATAGCAGTGATGCCACAACCTACCTGTGAAACATGGTTCATGGAAGGTACATTGATTCCCAATTATCATTATATTGAAATAAAACCGGATTTCTCCGATTTAGAATCCCGCTTGCAATATTATATAGAACATATTGATGAAGCACAGGAAATCATTAAACATGCCAATGAATACGTAAAGCAGTTCAAGAACCGGAAACGGGAGAACTTGATTTCGCTATTGGTGTTAGAAAAATATTTCAAAGTGACCGGTCAACATGCACTCTGAGAACGATCTTTCCACCTATGATACTTCCACTCTTCACTTTTTTTAGAAAAAAAACGTATCTTTGTACGTATGAAACAAACAAGCACACGATTCATACTACTAACCTGTCTGCTCCTATGCGCCTACGCATGTGGCAAAAGGCCTTACCCGAAATCACTAATTGTAGCGGACAGCTTGGCGAGTGCGCGACCGGATAGCGCTATCGCTTTATTGAATACACTAAAAGAGAGCATGAAAGCAGAATCTGAAGCAACGCGGATGTATTATCGGCTGCTTTGCATCAAAGCAAACGACAAGGCATATATACGTCATACTTCTGATAGCTTGATACTACCCGTGCTACATTATTACACAGAGAAAAAAGATGAGCACCATTTGCCGGAGGCATACTATTATGCGGGACGGGTATACCGAGACTTAGAGGATGCACCGTTAGCACTGGATTACTTCCAAAAGGCGATAGACGCATTACCCGACAATAAAGGATATCGACTAAAAAGCAAGATATACAGCCAGATGGGAACGTTGTTTCTCTATCAGAAGACTTATGATGAAGCACTGAAAATATTAAAAGAAGCGCGAAAATGCAATATAGCACTAAAGGATAGCGCAAGTATGGTATTCAATTTACGAGATATAGCCAATGGTTACCGATGCCTCGACCAAAATGACAGTTCCCTATATTACCTCCGAAAGGCTTATTATATAGCGAAAGTTCTGAGAAATTACGATCTTATGGCTATGGTGCAAAGCCAAATGGCAAGCCTGTACATTGAATTAGAAAAATATGACTTAGCTCGAAAATTCCTGCAACCCTCATTGGACTCCTTGGATATTCCCAGTAGAAGCGGCATCTTTTCCATGGCCTCAAAACTATATCACAAGACAGGCTCTATTGATTCCGCCATTTATTACTATACAGAATTACTGAAGTGCGGCACCATTTATGCCAAGCAGACAGCCTGCAAAGGATTGGCGGAAATCGCCATCATGCACAACAATCCCCAAGAGGCATTGTTGCACCTCCGCCAATACCAGCAATGCACGGACTCCATCTACCAAATCACCAATATAGAAACCATTCGCCGATTACATACTCTCTACAATTACCAACTCCGCGAGAAGGAGAACAACCGACTGAAAACAGCAAATGAAAGAAAACAAAACCTCATTATTTATATTATATCAATAGGAATTCTTATCATTGCCCTATTATTCGCCTACCTTCAACGCTACAAACGGAAAAAACAGCTGCTTAATATCCAATTAAAAAAGCTCAGCCAATTAAAGGAAGAGCAATACAGAAAAAGTGCCCTGTACATAAAAGAAAACGAGCTGAGAATTGAAAAACTGGAACAAGAACTGCAGGAAGCCGATTTAACAAACAATACACTGAGGGCCCAATTGGAAGAGCAAATAGAACTAACCCTCTGTACAAACAAGCAAGCGGAAATAGAATTGATCAGGCGTAAACAATCCGATACCGCACTTCCGGAATCAAAAATATACAAGCATATCCAGCAACTACTCACGACTAAAAAACGACTCTCCGGCAACGACTGGAAAGAACTTGAAGAAACCATAGACAGCCTTTACGAAGGTTTCACCGAAAAGTTGCGCAACCTCTATAATCTGAACGAGCAAGAATACTCTGTTTGCCTACTTATTAAGATAAACATCCCTCCCATAGACATTGCAAAACTGACGAATCGTAGCAAGGAGGCCATTTCTTCTACCCGCCGGAGACTTTATAAAAAAGTTTTCGGCACAAAAGGAAGTCCGAAGGACTGGGACGACATTATACTCTCATTATAAGCTAATTAGTCCATTTTAGCACACTATACTGCACACTGAAAAGGAATATGCACACTACATTGCACACTCCAATCATTTGATGTGATTTTAGAAAAGCTCATATTTGCAAACAAGAATCAACTAAAAAGCAAAAATTATGAAGCGAATACTTTTCATATTCATCAGTTTTCTGTTTTACATGGATGGCATGGCACAGGAAACACAAATACAGTTATATAAAGAAAATGTCGATGATTGGGTAAAGGATGACCGTTCCTTGCCTATAATGCCGACGGCTACTCATGACGGGAATATCATTTCTATTTATTCGGATATGCCCATTGAAAAACTTGAAATAGCAATAAAGGATACATACAAAAACATCATTCATTCGGCCATTATTATAGGCTACTCAAAATGTCATACATTTGAATTACCCAGACTACCAAAAGGGAAATACACCATTGAACTAACCATAGGGGAAGAATCTTTCTATGGACACTTCTAAAGCTACAAAGGAACAGAACATTTAGGATACAAAACATCACCACGATTATTTCGAAATAACTCAATAAAAAATCAACTATTTAACAAAAAACATTATGAAAAACCAACTATCAACATTCACAATTTTCTTTTTTGCACTATTAGTTTCGTGCACAAATGATAATGAGCCTGTAACAATCAATAAATCAAGTATTGATTCTGATGTAATTTCAGCCAAAAGCATAGCAACAGATACAAGCTACATCAGTTACATGACATACATATACCAATTAGAGCAAAATTTCGAAGGAAAGACCATCTATCACAACTATAACAGACCAGACTTTTCTAAAGAGATAGAGCATCTCAAATCCATGAATTCTAAAGAAATAGAAACTCCGGCATTCTCTGCGAACACACGAATTTCCAGCGGAATTTCATTCGGTCCATGGGGAGGAAATGGTGGTGCCTCTTTTGATGCACCAGCAACCCTATCTGGTAATGCGACATGGAAAAAAATCCTTGCTATAAAAGTCAAGCACGGTGCGGTTATTGACGCAATCCAAGTATACTGGGTAGACAGTAATAATATATACACTAATTCTGCGCATTTTGGTGGAAATGGAGGTGCTGAATCATGGATGTTCTTAGCCAACAACGAATATACATCACCAGCCTTCAGGTCAGCAGTGGCGGCAAAGTAGACAAACTGGTATTTACAACCAACCTGAATAAAGTTTATGTATTTGGTGGAAGTGGCGGAGATTGGACTTCAGTAGATTTTGGAAATATAGGTCTCCAGATGCACGGAATTTACGGAAAATCCGGGAAGAAAGTAGACCAAATTGGTATCTATTGCTATCCAAATTCCATGTTTGAATAAAACATTTATCAATATTGAGTCCACTTTAATTAGTAACCTGTTTAGACAATCGATTCTTTAAAGCGGACTCAATATACGCAATAAACAAGGTCACATTCTTGAAAATTAGAAGCATTAAACGAATGAGAAAATATACATACGACTACCTCATCGTGGGTTCCGGTTTATTCGGTTCTACTTTTGCGCAGATTATGAACGGAAATGGAAAGAAATGTCTGGTCATTGACAAACGCGGACACACAGGAGGAAACATTTATACAAAAGAAGAAAATGATATTAAAATACATTGGTATGGAGCGCATATATTTCATACGGACAATGAAGAAGTCTGGCATTATATAAACAAATTCACTAAATTCAACAACTATATTAACTCCCCACTAGCATACAGCGAAGGAAAGCTTTACAATCTTCCCTTTAATATGAATACATTCAATAAATTATGGAACGTAAATACTCCAGAAGAAGCAAAACACAAAATTCAGGAACAATGCTCTAAATATAAAGACATATCCCAGCCTGCCAATCTGGAAGAGCAAGCACTGAAGCTTTGCGGAGACGACATATATTACACTTTTATTAAGGAATATACAGAAAAGCAATGGGGACGTCCCGCCAACCAACTGCCTGCTTCCATCATCAAAAGAATACCTTTCCGTCTTACTTATAATAACAACTATTTCAACGACCCTTATCAAGGCATCCCTAAAGATGGCTATACTGCACTCACCAACAATCTGTTAAAGGATATCCATGTTCAAACCTATACAAACTATTTTGATAACATACCCTATTTTCAGAGTATAGCAGAAAAGATACTTTTCACAGGTTGCATCGACGAGTATTTTGAATATAAGTTTGGCAGACTGGATTACAGAAGTCTGAAGTTTAAACACATCTATTTGGATACTGACAATTATCAAGGTAATGCCGTAATCAACTACAATGAAGCTAAATACCCATTTACACGAATCATTGAACACAAACATTTTGAATTCGGGAAACAACCTTCAACTATCATTACCAAAGAGTATCCTCAGAAATATACGCCTTCTGACGAGCCTTATTACCCCATCAATGATGAAAAGAATTTAAAATGTTTTAATAAGTATAAGGCATTGGCAGAAAAAAATTCCCATGTCATTTTCGGAGGACGTTTGGGACAATATGCATATTTCGATATGGATGATACTATTGCATCAGCCATATCTCTCACCCAAAAGGAGTTATCAATCTAAAAGAACAAAACAATGACTCAATATTATCTATCCAAAAACTATAATGTCCTAAATAATGCAGGCAATAAGGCCAAAACAGATATAGAAGAAATTCTCTCTAAACTGGGATATAAAAATGCCGGACTACCGCAAACCACTTATTCCAACAAGATAGCAGGCTTTTTAATTACCCTTGCCGGAGTACTAAAAGTGTTGTTTACAATTTCTGCCAATAACGTGGTAGTCGTCCAGTATCCTTTCAAGAAGTATTACTCTTTCGTATGTAATATCATACATTTGAAACGAGGAAAAGTTATCACAATAATCCATGACTTGGGAACTTTCAGAAGCAAAAAATTGACAGCAGAACAGGAAATCAAACGCCTCAGCCACTCAGATGTACTAATCGTACACAACAACAGGATGAAGGAATGGATGGAATCACAAGGATACACTCAACCTATGGTATGTCTGGAGATTTTCGATTATCTATCTCCTTCCGTAAACAACAATACACATGAGCCTAACCAGAAGCCAATTAAGGTGATTTACGCAGGAGCACTAAATTACAGAAAAAACAAATATCTGTACTCTTTGAATGATGTGATGTCAAAATGGCAATTTGAACTTTACGGTAAAAGATTCGAAGAAGATAAAATAAAAGACAAAACGTTGTTCAAATTTAAAGGTTTTGTGCCTTCAGATCAGTTAATAGAACAAGTCAGCGCCCACTTTGGCTTAATATGGGAAGGAGACTCTATCCATACTTGCTCGGGAGATCTCGGAATATACCAGAAGATAAATAATCCGCATAAAGCGTCCTTATACATACGCTGCAATCTTCCCATAATTATATGGAAAGAAGCAGCATTGGCCTCATTTGTTGCAGAGAACAAAATAGGCGTGTGTATTGATTCACTGGAAGAGTTAGACTCCATATTATCATCCATTTCCGCAGAATCCTATAACGAAATGATCAGAAATATAAAGGAGATCAATAAAAAGATTGCCTCGGGTTATTATTGCAAAAGAGCAGTAGAAAACGCAGAAAGCCTATTACAGCTTACTTAATTTCCGCTTCCAGTTTCCTTATTTTTTCCAAGGTATTTCCCGCCTCTGTGGAAGGAAACAGTTGCAACACACGCTGCAAATAGTCCTTTGCTTTGGAGTAAACATTGGAGTAGACATCAGAGAGTCCGTTACGATAGCGGGCGTATTGCATCCGTGTAGGAGAAGTTATTTTCTTATAATCATCCTCCAGCTTCTTCTTTTCGCGTTCTGCTTGCAGGTAATAATAACTCCCCAGGAAAATATTGGCTTGCAGATTATTGGCATCCAGCATCAAAACCTTTTCATAAGTTTTGACGGCATCTTTTTCCTTGCCTCTCATCATCTCCATTTCGGCACACGACACAAGTGCAGGAACATCTTCGGAATGATACTGCAAGAATTCTCTGTAAAAAAGATAAGCTTTGTCATAATTCCGCTTACGCTTGTAATAGGTTGCCAACTCATTGACCAGACGGGGAGCCACGGCACTGTTTTTTTCTATTTGAGTCCAGTAATACATTTCAGTCTGATCGGCTCCGGCAGCTATCGCCTGACGAAACAGACTCACAACATAATCATCCTGCCCCTCAGACAAGGCAGCAGACACCTTCTGTAGGAGTTCTCCCGCCGTTTGCGCAGAGAGCACAAAGGGGAAAGTAACTATTAATGAAAATAGCAAAGTTAAGGTTCTCATCTCTTATTAAATATTACCCAGTTTTTGTTACCGCAAATATACTCATTTTTAAAACATTATGTATTATAAAAATTGTTATTATCAGGTACTTTTTTACCGTTTGCAACAAAAAGAGTACCTTTGTCGGTAAATAGAACAAACCAGAGTTTTAAAATGATTGCTCAAACTCCGAATATTATCAATAAAAGAATACTTCAGATAGCTGTACCCTCGATTATATCAAACATAACAGTTCCCCTGCTGGGACTGATTGATGTAACAATCGTAGGGCATCTGGGAGCCGCTGCATATATCGGAGCCATTGCCGTGGGCGGAATGTTATTCAACATTATCTACTGGATCTTCGGATTTTTGAGAATGGGGACCAGTGGAATGACCTCACAGGCATACGGCAAACATGATCTGGATGAAGTCGCACGACTTTTATTACGGTCTGTCGGAGTAGGATTGCTTATCGCCATTATCTTAGTGGCATTGCAATATCCCATCCGGAAGCTGGCATTCACTTTTATACAAACTACAGAGGAAGTAGAGCGATTGGCTACACTCTATTTCCGGATCTGTATATGGGGAGCTCCTGCTATGCTCGGACTCTATGGATTCGCAGGTTGGTTCATCGGTATGCAGAATTCACGTTTCCCGATGTACATCGCCATCACACAAAATATTGTGAATATTGCCGCAAGCCTTTGTTTCGTTTACCTGTTCCACATGAAAGTTGCCGGGGTAGCTTGGGGAACACTTACAGCTCAATATGCCGGTTTCCTGATGGCATTATTATTATGGAGGCGATATTATGGAGGACTTAAAAAGCACGTTGCTTGGCATGAAGTACTGAAAAAGGAAGCCATGCTGCGTTTTTTCCAGGTAAACCGGGATATCTTTCTACGAACCCTCTGTCTGGTCATTGTCACTCTATTTTTCACTTCTGCCGGAGCGGCACAAGGAGAAATAGTATTGGCCGTCAATACTTTGCTAATGCAATTATTCACTCTATTTTCTTATATCATGGATGGTTTTGCTTATTCAGGAGAAGCGTTGGTGGGTAAATATGTTGGTGCCAATAATCGACTGGCATTATATCGCACAGTTCGCCAGCTCTTCATTTGGGGTGTCGGTCTTTCCACAGGCTTCACCTTGCTTTATTTCTTTGGAGGCAAGTCATTCCTAGGACTGCTGACTAATGAAACCTCCGTCATCCGGGAAGCCGGAAATTACTTTTATTGGGTATTGGCAATCCCACTTACAGGTTTTGCCGCTTTCCTGTGGGATGGCATTTTTATAGGAGCCACTGCCACCCGACAAATGTTTTACTCCATGCTGGTAGCTTCCGGCAGTTTCTTCCTTGTTTATTACTCTTTACACGAATGGATGGGAAATCATGCCCTCTGGCTCGCCTTCATCGTCTATTTATCTCTCCGTGGCATCATGCAGGCAACTTTAAGTAGAAAAATTCTGTACCAAAGTTAATCTTTACAGACAGAAAGCGTATATTTGCAGAAACTAAATGTAATATCATATGGCAAAGTATAAAAGAATCCTGTTAAAGCTCAGCGGCGAAAGCCTGATGGGCGAAAAACAATATGGCATTGACGAGAAGCGCCTTGCCGAATATGCAGCACAGATCAAGGAAATCCATGAACTGGGCGTTCAGATAGGTATCGTCATCGGCGGTGGAAATATTTTCCGTGGATTGAGTGGTGCAAACAAAGGTTTCGACCGCGTAAAAGGTGACCAAATGGGCATGCTTGCAACTGTAATCAACAGTCTGGCACTAAGCTCTGCCCTAGTAGCCACCGGTGTAAAGGCACGTGTACTTACAGCCGTACGCATGGAACCTATCGGAGAATTTTATAATAAATGGAAAGCCATCGAAAGCATGGAAGCAGGCGAAGTCGTTATAATGTCTGCCGGAACGGGAAATCCGTTCTTCACTACAGACACGGGCTCTTCTCTACGCGGTATCGAGATTGAAGCCGATGTCATGCTAAAAGGTACACGTGTGGATGGTATCTATACCGCAGACCCGGAAAAAGATCCGACTGCCACAAAATTCGACGATATCACTTATGACGAAGTTCTGAAACGTGGACTGAAAGTAATGGATCTTACTGCAACATGCATGTGTAAGGAAAATAATCTCCCCATTGTTGTCTTTGACATGGATACAATAGGAAACTTGAAAAAGGTAATGTTAGGAGAAGAAATAGGTACATTGGTACATAACTGATAAAAAACAATCAAATAGTAAGAGACTCCGGTAGGCAGATGTTTACCGGAGTTTTTTGTTTTAAAATCTCTGCCCTGTTTTCAATTCCATATTTATCAGATTAAATAGCCACACCGCCATTTCTATCCTTCTTTCTCGCAACTGCTAAGTAAAATCATCGCAGACAGTCATTCTCTCCCTCACCAGTATATGCAGAGATATTCGTATTATCAAATATAAGCAATTTGCTTTATTCCTGTTAGCTAATATTTTGCAAATAGACAAAATTATACTACTTTTGTTCAATCAAAAATTCTAAAAGCACAATTCAAAACTAAGAAATATGAGAGAAGTAAAAGAGATCTTAGATGAAGCGCAAGAAAAAATGGATATGGCCGTCATGTATCTGGAAGAAGCATTGGCTCACATCCGCGCCGGAAAAGCAGACGTTCGTTTGCTGGACGGTATCCGTGTGGACTCTTACGGAAGCATGGTTCCCATCAATAACGTAGCTGCCGTAAATACTCCGGATGCCCGTAGTATTGTCATCAAGCCTTGGGACAAAAGTATGTTCAAGGTGATTGAGAAAGCTATCATTGACTCCAGCCTTGGCATCATGCCGGAAAATAACGGTGAAATCATCCGTATCGGTATCCCACCGCTGACTGAGGAACGCCGTAAACAACTTGCCAAACAGTGTAAAGGTGAAGGCGAAACTGCCAAAGTGAGCGTACGCAATGCCCGCCGTGATGCAATCGATGGCCTAAAGAAGTCTGTTAAAGACGGCCTGGCAGAAGATGCACAAAAAGGAGGTGAAGAGAAATTGCAGAAGATTCACGATAAATACATCAAGCAAATTGATGATATGCTGGCTGCAAAGGACAAAGAAATCATGACCGTATAATAATTTAATGAAGAATGGAGATATTCTTCATTCTTCATTACTCATCTAATTAGTAGTGAGGGGACTGGTAATAAAAAATACAGGTAGTTGGTATTTGGTAAAAACCGACGAAGGTAAATGTGTAGAGTGCAAAATCAAGGGTAACTTCCGGTTAAAAGGCATTCGCAGTACCAACCCGGTAGCTGTGGGAGACTATGTACAAATCATTCTGAATCCGGAAGGAACTGCTCTCATCAGTGAAATAGAAGACCGGAAAAATTACATTATCCGTCGTGCTTCCAATCTCTCCAAGCAATCGCACATTCTCGCTGCAAACCTTGACCAAAGCATGCTTATCGTAACGATCAACTATCCGGAAACATCCACCACCTTTATCGACCGTTTTCTGGCTTCTGCCGAAGCATACCGTGTTCCGGTAAAGATCATCTTCAATAAAATAGACGCATACAATGAAGAGGAACTTCATTATATGAACAGCCTCATCAATCTCTATACCACTATCGGTTATCCCTGCTTTAAAGTCTCCGCCAAAAACGGTGAAGGCATTGAACTCATTCAGGAAGAACTTAAAGGGCGGGTAACACTTTTCTCCGGTCACTCCGGTGTAGGAAAATCAACGCTCATCAACGCAATATTGCCTGAACAGGACGTAAAAACGGGGGAGATTTCCGCCTACCACAACAAAGGAATGCACACCACTACGTTCTCTGAGATGTTTCCCGTTCCGGGAGACGGATATATCATTGACACACCGGGCATCAAAGGTTTCGGAACATTCGATATGGAAGAGGAGGAAATAGGACACTATTTCCCGGAGATATTTAAGTTCTCTGCCGATTGCCGTTACGGTAACTGTACGCATCGCCACGAACCGGGATGTGCCGTACGAAAAGCTGTAGAGGAACACTACATCAGCGAATCGCGTTATGCCTCATACCTTAACATGTTGGAAGACAAAGAGGAAGGTAAATACCGGGCTGCATATTAAAAGGAACGATAGATTGATAAAGCAACAATGTGATAACGTTTTATCAGTCTATTACTTTATCATCCTATCATAATAACACGCTATTGTGCTATTACATTATCACTTTATTACCTTTTTTAACGCTTTTCGCATTAAACCTTTCTGTTCCTAATATGTCCAAATTAGTGCTACATAATCTAACTTAATATCTGATATAATACTAATACTGATACATGAATAAAAAAGTTAAATGGGGCATTATCATTTTCATTGGTGCCGGACTGATAGGTTGGGGTATTTATTCCCAGCTTCCTAAAGAGAATAAAGAATTGGCAGCTGCCGACAAAGTTATGAGCAGTAACCGCAATGGCAAAAAAGCATTAAATGTAAACGCAAAGATCATAAAGCCACAACTGCTCAAAGATGAAATCAAAATCAGCGGTAGCCTGTTGCCTGATGAGGAAGTGGATCTTTCTTTCGAAACCTCAGGTAAAATCATAGAAATCAATTTTGAGGAAGGCAGCCAGGTTAAAAAAGGACAACTGCTGGCTAAAGTGAACGACCGGCCTTTACAGGCACAGTTGCAGCGTCTTGTTGCCCAACTGAAATTGGCAGAAGACCGCGTATTCCGCCAGAATGCATTGTTGGAGCGGGATGCAGTCAGTAAGGAAGCCTACGAGCAGGTAAAAACTGAATTGGCAACCCTGAATGCAGACATAGACCTGATAGAAGCTAACATTGCACAAACCGAGCTCCGTGCTCCGTTCGACGGTGTAATCGGTCTGCGCCAAGTCAGTGTCGGAACCTATGCTTCCCCCACTACCATCGTTGCCAAACTTACAAAAGTATCTCCGCTGAAAGTAGAATTTTCCGTTCCCGAGCGTTATGCCAATGACGTAAAAATCGGTGCAGGAGTAAACTTCGGACTTGAGGGTAAGCTTGAAACGTTCCATGCCAAAGTGTACGCACGCGAGTCGAGAATGGATCAAAACACCCATACATTGACATTGCGTGCCCTCTACCCCAATGCCAACGGTAATGTAATGCCGGGACGCTATGCGGATATTCGTTTAAGTAAAAATGAAATCCATGATGCCCTTGCCGTTCCATCCGAAGCTATCGTTCCGGAAATGGGTAAGGACAAGATTTTCCTTTATAAATCGGGAAAAGCCCAACCTGTAGAAATACAAACTGGCATACGTACAGAAGCTGAAACCCAAGTATTGCAGGGTTTGCAGACCGGAGATACAATTATAATTTCCGGAACATTGCAGCTCCGCACAGGATTACCTGTAACATTGGATAATATCTATTAAACCAGACGCCTTATGAACATATCCGAACTCAGCATACGGCGCCCGGTGCTCTCCACAGTGCTTACCCTTATCATCCTGCTTTTTGGACTTATCGGGTACAGCTATCTCGGCGTCCGCGAATATCCGTCAGTGGATAATCCCATCATTTCGGTATCCTGCTCCTACCCGGGTGCAAATGCCGATGTTATCGAAAACCAGATTACCGAGCCATTGGAGCAAAACATCAATGGTATCCCGGGAATCCGTTCCTTGTCCAGTGTCAGCCAACAAGGTTCATCCCGTATTACGGTAGAATTTGAACTCTCCGTAGACCTGGAAACGGCCGCAAACGACGTACGTGATAAAGTTTCACGCGCCCAGCGTTATCTGCCTCGCGACTGTGACCCTCCTACCGTATCAAAAGCAGATGCGGATGCTACACCGATCCTGATGGTAGCATTGCAAAGTGACAAACGTTCTTTACTGGAACTGAGCGAAATAGCAGACCTCACTGTCAAAGAACAGTTGCAGACTATTTCAGACGTCAGCAGTGTTAGTATCTGGGGTGAAAAACGTTATTCCATGCGTCTTTGGCTCGATCCTATCAAGATGTCAGGTTACGGTATTACACCCATCGATGTTAAGAATGCGGTAGATAAAGAAAATGTGGAACTTCCATCCGGTAGTATCGAAGGTAATACGGTGGAACTCACCATCCGTACATTAGGATTGATGCATACGGCAGAAGAATTTAATAATCTGATTCTGCGGGAAGATAATAACCGTATCATCCGTTTCAGCGATATCGGACGGGCAGAATTAGGACCGGCGGACATCAAGAGTTACATGAAAATGAATGGTGTACCGATGGTAGGTATTGTTGTAGTACCTCAACCAGGTGCCAATCACATCAAGATTGCCGATGCCGTTTATGAACGCATGGAACAGATGCAAAAAGACCTTCCGGATGACGTGCAATACTCTTATGGTTTCGACAATACCAAGTTTATCCGTGCTTCTATCAGTGAGGTAAAGGAAACGGTATATGTAGCATTCATTCTCGTTATTATCATTATCTTCCTTTTCCTGCGCGACTGGCGTGTAACACTGGTACCCTGTATCGTGATTCCCGTTTCACTTATCGGAGCATTCTTCGTAATGTATCTGGCAGGATTCTCCATCAATGTACTTTCCATGCTGGCGGTAGTGCTGGCAGTAGGTCTGGTGGTGGATGATGCCATTGTAATGACAGAAAACATTTATGTCCGTATTGAACGCGGGATGCCACCCAAAGAAGCCGGTATCGAGGGTGCCAAGGAAATTTTCTTTGCCGTAATCTCTACCACCATCACACTGGTAGCCGTATTCTTCCCCATCGTATTTATGGACGGTATGACTGGACGACTTTTCCGTGAATTCAGTATCGTGGTATCCGGTTCTGTTATCATTTCCTCTTTTGCCGCATTGACTTTCACTCCGATGCTTGCCACCAAACTGCTGGTAAAACAAGAAAAGAAGAACTGGTTCTATATGAAAACCGAGCCATTTTTCGAAGGAATGAACCGCATCTACAGCCGGTCATTGGAAATATTCCTGCACAAGCGCTGGCTGGCTATGCCACTTATCTTAGCAACATTGATAATTATCGTATTTCTGTGGAATGCCATCCCTGCCGAGATGGCACCATTGGAAGACCGTTCACAAATCAGTATCAATACACGTGGAGCAGAGGGTGTAACCTATGAATACATACGAGATTATACGGAAGACATCAACCAGTTGGTAGATTCCATTCTGCCGGATGCAGAATCGGTAACGGCACGTGTATCAAGTGGTAGCGGTAATGTACGTATCACGTTGAAGGACATGAAAGATCGTGACTATACACAGATGGAAGTAGCCGAACAAATTTCGAAGGCTGTGCAGAAAAAGACCAAGGCACGTTCGTTTGTACAACAATCATCCTCTTTCGGTGGACGACGTGGTGGTATGCCGGTGCAATACGTATTACAAGCTACCAACATCGAAAAGCTGCAAGAAGTATTACCGGTATTTATGGCGAAAGTTTATGAAAATCCTGTTTTCCAAATGGCCGACGTGAACCTGAAGTTCAGTAAGCCGGAAGCCCGCATCAACATCAATCGCGACAAGGCAAGTATCATGGGAGTAAGCACACGCAATATTGCGCAAACACTCCAATACGGATTGAGCGGCCAGCGTATGGGTTATTTCTATATGAATGGAAAGCAATACGAGATATTGGGTGAGATCAACCGCCAGCAACGCAATAAACCTTCCGACCTGAAAGGCATCTATATTCGTAGTGATAAAGGTGAAATGGTGCAGTTGGACAATCTGATTGAACTGACCGGCGGTATCGCTCCTCCGCAATTATACCGTTACAACCGTTTCGTTTCCGCCACTATTTCTGCCGGACTTGCTGATGGGAAAACCATCGGACAAGGGTTGGACGAGATGGACAAGATTGCCAAAGAGACATTGGACGATACATTCCGTACCGCACTGACGGGAGACTCCAAAGAATATAGAGAAAGTTCCTCCAGTCTGATGTTTGCCTTTGTATTGGCAATCCTGCTGATCTACCTGATTCTGGCAGCACAGTTCGAGAGTTTCAAAGACCCGTTGATTATCATGCTTACCGTGCCTTTGGCTATTGCCGGAGCCTTAATATTCATGTACTTCAACGATATTACAATGAATATCTTCAGTCAGATCGGTATCATCATGTTGATTGGTCTGGTGGCAAAGAATGGTATCCTTATTGTAGAGTTTGCCAACCTGAAACAAGAAGCCGGAGAAGATAAAATGGAAGCTATCAAGGATGCATCCTTGCAACGTTTGCGCCCCATCCTAATGACCAGTGCTTCTACCATTCTCGGATTGATACCGTTGGCATTCGCTTCGGGTGAAGGTTGTAACCAGCGCATTGCCATGGGTACAGCCGTAGTGGGCGGTATGTTGGTATCCACATTCCTCACTATGTACATCGTACCTGCCATATATAGTTATGTATCTACTAACAGAAGTAAGTTAAAGAAATCATGAAACGTACGATTTTATCCCTCATAGCCATTTGTAGCACCTCGCTTGCGTTACAAGCGCAGATGCCGCAATCTTATACATTAAAGTCCTGCCTGGAATACGGACTTCAAAATAACTACTCGCTGCGCATTACCCGCAACGAGGAACAAGTCAGCAAAAACAACGCCACGCTGGGAAACGCCGGTTATCTGCCGACACTTGACCTCTCTGCAAGTTATAAAGGAACCGTAGACAATACAGACAGCAAAGTGCGGGCTACCGGAGAACATGTCAAAGAGAATGGTGTATTCGATCAGACCATGAACGTGGGGCTTAATCTGAACTGGACTATCTTCGACGGCTTCAACATCACCGCCAACTACCAACGTCTGAAAGAGTTGGAAAGACAAGGTGAAACCAATACCCGTATCGCCGTAGAAGACCTGATAGCCAACATCGCTGCCGAATATTACAACTATCTTCAACATAAGATCCGTCTGAATAATTTCCGCTATGCCGTATCTTTGTCCAAAGAGCGTTTGCGTATCGTGGAAGAGCGTTATCACATCGGTAACTTCTCCCGTCTGGATTACCAACAGGCAAAGGTAGATTTCAATGCAGACAGTGCCCAGTATATGAAACAGCAAGAGTTGCTGCATACCTCCCGTATCCAACTGAACGAACTGATGGCGAACGAAGATGTAGACCAGCCCATCATTATTCAAGACAGTCTGATCAACGTAGACGGTGGACTAAACTTTGAAGAGCTTTGGAACATGACTCTGCAAACCAACGCTTCTCTGTTGAAAGCCTATCAAAACAACACGCTTGCCCAGTTGGATTACAAAAAGGTGTGTTCCCGCGACTATCCTTATCTGAAGATGAACGGCGGTTATGGCTATACCTTCAACAAATACGATATCGCCACTAACATCCAACGCGGTAATCTTGGTGCCAACTTCGGCCTGACTATCGGTTTCAACCTGTTCGACGGAAACCGTCGCCGAGAACGCAACAATGCACGTATTGCCATTCAGAATGCCCGCCTGGAACGCGAACAACTGGAACAAGCCTTACGTGCAGACCTGAGCAACTTATGGCAAGCTTACCAGAACAACCTGCAAATGCTGAACCTGGAACGCCAGAACCTTGTAGCCGCTAAAGAAAACCATGAGATTGCCATGGAGCGTTATATGCTGGGAAACCTTTCAGGTATCGAAATGCGTGAAGCACAGAAAAGCCTTTTAGATGCAGAAGAAAGAATTCTTTCAGCGGAGTATAACACTAAATTATGCGAGATTTCTTTGTTGCAAATCAGTGGAAAAGTAACAAAATACCTGGAATAAAACAAATATTCCCCATCAGGCGAATTTTTTTCCTCTACTTTTGCCATCAGTAGAACTATAAAAAACAACGACCATGAAAAAGATTTGCCTGTGTTGTCTGGCCTTGTTGTGCCTGACAAACTTATTCGCACAAGAAACCGTAAACTACAAAGAAAAAAAGCCGTATAAAACTTGGGTAAAGATGGCACCCAAGTTAAACGACGAATTCTTTAAAACTCCTGAAGCCATCCGCATTGGCGACAATGTCCTGCTCTATCAACAAACTACCGGCGGCTGGCCTAAAAATATCTATATGCCTGCCGAACTGACAGAACAAGAGCTGGAAGATGTACTTGCTTCCAAAGATGAAGTGAACGAAAGCACCATAGACAACGACGCCACCAGTACGGAAATCCAATACCTCTCCCGCCTGTATCTGGCTACTCATATTAAGAAATACAGAGACAGTGCGCTGGACGGCATCCGTTATATCCTCAAAGCACAATATCCCAATGGAGGCTGGCCTCAGTTCTGGCCCCGTCCCAAAGGTTACTACACACATATCACCTACAATGACAACGCGATGGTAAATGTAATGGAACTTCTGCGCGAGGTATACGAAAAGAAAGCCCCTTATGAATATGTCCCCGACAGCATCTGCAACCGTGCTCGCACCGCATTCAACAAAGGTGTGGAATGCATCCTCAAAACGCAAGTTGTCCTAAATGGCAAACCAACCGTCTGGTGTGCACAACATGACGAACACACCCTTGCTCCCGCTAAAGCACGCGCCTATGAGTTACCCTCACTGAGCGGACAAGAGTCTGACGAAATAGTCATTCTATTAATGTCTCTGCCCAATCCCTCACAAGAGGTTATCAACTGTATAGAAAATGCAGTTGAATGGTTCAAGACATCCAAGATTGAAGGCATAAAGAAAGAGTTCTTCACCAATGACGAAGGAAAGAAAGACTACCGCATGGTACCATGTACGGATTGTCCTCCTTTGTGGGCACGCTTCTATACACTGGAAGATAACCGTCCTTTCTTCAGTGACCGCGATGGAGTGAAGAAGTTCGATATCTCAGAAATAGGACACGAACGCCGTAACGGATATAGTTGGTATAATAGCGACGGACTGAAAGTGCTGAAGAAGTACGAGCAGTGGAAGAAAAAGAATAAGATACAATGATTCACCACAGAGTAACACTGAGTTTCACAGAATCTTATTTCTTTAATTGCATATATTGAATATTGAACTCTGTGAAACTCAGTGTTACTCTGTGGTGAAATCCCCTAACCTTCCTGCTGAAGTCTTTCCATATACTCGCTCGGAGACATTTTCTCAATACTGGCGAAATAGCGATAGAAGCTGGAACGCGAAGTAAATCCACTCATAAACATAAGTTCTTTCACTGTCAGTTCTTTCCGTAAAGCCGCCTGTTCCTTAAAATATTGCAGGCGATTGAAATTAATATAATCCCGAAATCCTGAGAAACCATTGTAACGCAATACCTTATTGAACCGGTGCTCATTGGTTCCTATATCCGTCAACACATTCTGCAATGAATATTGGGGATTGGTAAAAGGTGTATGCCCTTTCATAAAGGCCATCAGTTGCTCACTAAGTTCAAGCACTACGGGAGACACTTCAATTTCCTTGATTGCCTCTATTTCCTGCCGGCTTAAATCAATTACCGGCAATGGCGGTAAAGAGAGCGGGTTATCATTGCGCAGATAGAGTATATTCAGCAAGATAGTAGGCACAACCACAAAATACCCGAAAAGGTTAAAACATAAACCACTGGTTCCTAACATCAGCCAGATATACCCCGACATAATCAATCCAAAACATCCCATATAAATATACATCCCCCTACTCTGTACCCGTCGGATAGGTATCCAACGCTTCAGATAAGGAAGAAGAAAGTTCAAGGAAGGCATCAATACACTGATGACAAACAACATCAGTCTGACCACTACATCCTGCTTTCCCAGATTCTCTCCAATAGCAGCGAAGGACTTCAGCATCGTATAATGCCCGTTAAAGAACTGATAACAGCAAGCAATGCAAACAATCAGCAGTATAGGAATGCAGTAATTGGTGATCCTTGTCAGCGTCATCCATCCAGGCTTCAGTGAAGCAATGGGAAATAGCGAAAAGAGCTGGAAAAAGAAAATCACACGTACAATATGCCAAATAGACAAATGATCCATAGGCACCTCAACGAAGCGGGGTATCTCCTCCACTCCACGGCTAAAAAGCCACATCCACTCTACATTATCGCACAGCAGAAGTAGCGACAGAGTGGTAGCCAACATTCCCCAAGCCTTACGAATTTTGCTTTCAGAAGAATGTGCCCAGATAATCCCTCCTGTAACAAGACCGACGATATCGAGCAGCAACTCTATAAACAACATGATTACACTGGTCATTTTTCCTTTCGCTTTTTATTTTACAGGTGTTCGTTTATCCGATATATTTTTCTGGCGCAAAGTTATAAAACTTATCAACTATGGGGCAATATATACAATCTTTTTAGTACCATTTTCAAGTAGTATTAAGTACCATTTCAGCCATTCCACCCAAAGTGGGACGCTTTTAAGCGAGGAAAGCCGTTCGATATAAAGGGAAATAGGGATATTTGCACATATTAAGCCAGCTACTATACACGTTACTATAAAGCATTAACGAAAGAACATGGAAAAAGAAATTATTATCAACAACAAGTTGAATGAGACCGGGCGTATTTCCCAATTTATGGAAGAATTGGGAGTATCACTCAACATCCCCTCGGAAATAGCGATGAGCATGAATCTCGCGATAGAAGAGATAATAGCCAACATCATTCAATACGCCTATCCGAAAGGAGAATCAAGCGAAATTCAGCTTCAGGCACATATCACTCCCGGAAGGCTGACTTTCCAGATCACGGACGAAGGAATCGCAGTTGATCCGTTCCAGAAAAAAAGTCCGGATGAAAAGCCATCCCTCGAAGAGCAGCTCACCAAAGGATTAGGGCATTTCCTTATTCACCGCACAATGGACGAAGTAAACTACCGAACTACGGACACCCAAAATCTGCTGACTCTAGTGAAACGGTTGGATATAGACTTTAAACCGGACGCTCTGCTGGACACAAACATTTGCAGAGTAGACGGCATCATTGTACTGGATATAAAAGGCCGGTTGGATACAGCCAACGCCCGCGACTTCAGCATAGCCATACAGCCTTTGCTTCAAGAAGACAAGCCCAATATCATCGTCAATTGCGAACAAATGTCCTACATCAGCAGTTCCGGCCTGCGATGCTTTCTTATCCTGCAAAAGAGCGTACAGAAAAATCAGGGAAGTTTGATTATCGAGGCTATGAGGCCGGAAATAAAAAACATCTTTGAAATGACAGGCTGCACTTCTCTCTTTAATATCCGGTAAATATTATGATGAAAAGATTTATTTTCAGCATCTTCCTATTGCCTTTACTACTTGCTTCACCCCAGACTAAAGCACAAGGCATCATGCTCACCCCGAAGTGGACCGCCCAAGCCCAATTTACCGGTTATTACGTGGCGGATAAGCTGGGATTCTATAAGGAGGAGGGAATTGACGTATGCGTACAACATCCTGCCATCTCAGAAAGCTCTTTTTCGTTTATGGAGAAAGGTCGTGCCCCGGTAGTGATCATGAACCTTTCATACGCATTCATGGAGCGGCTTGCAGGCGCACGTGTAGTAAACGTCATGCAGACCTCACAGGAAAACAGTCTGATGCTTATCAGCCACTCTCCTCTTAAAGGCGAGGAATCTTTGCGAAACCAGAAGATAGCCGTATGGAATCATCTGAGCCAAAAACTACTTGACCGGCTTGCAGAGCATTACGCCCTGAAACAGGTAGAATGGATACGGTTCAACAGCGGAGTCAATGTGTTTCTTTCCGGGGCTGCCGATCCTTGCCTGGTAGGAAGTTATAATGAGTATCTCCAATTATCGGAATACGGGATGAACGTTGATTCGATATACTCCATACGTCTTGCCGACTATGGCTACAACCTGCCTGAAGATGGGTTGTACGTCACGGAAGAGTTCTATAACCAATATCCAGAAGTCGTGCGCAAACTGGTAAAAGCCAGTATGCGTGGTTGGGCATGGACCAACGAGCACCGTGAAGAAGCCCTCGATATGGTTATGGAAGAAGTGAAAAAGGGCAATATAGGCACCAACCGCTACCACCAACGCAAAATGCTGGAGGAAGTTCTCCGCCTGCAAGTGGACCAGCAAAGCGGACAACGTACCTACCGCCTCAGCCGGGAAGGATTTGCACGCGCTGCAATGATATTGACGCCTGCCGGAAGTGCCAGCATCCGTTACGAGGATTTTGTAAAATAAACAACACTGCACATCACCATATCCCCCTAATTATATAATCATTCCTCCATGAAAGCATTTTTTTCCCCATCGTTTGCCACCAAACTAAGCATTTATGTGCTGTCTTTCACGCTGATAGTTTTTGTCTGCATCATGATGCTGTTCTATAATTACAGCCGGAAGCAGATAACGGAAGATGCCATAGACCATGCACACGGACTGCTGCGCAACACAGCTACACAAATCAGCGGAGAGTTGCAGATTGTAGAATCTACCCTCGAACAGTCCGTCTGGATTGTGGAGAAAAACCTAAGCACCCCTGATTCTCTAAAAGATGTCCTCACCGCCATCGTGAAAAACAATAGCCTGATTGTAGGAAGCGGTATCGCTTTCATTCCCGGATATTATAAGGAGAAAGGGAAATACTTCATGCCATACGCCTTCAGCATCAACGAGGGGGCAGAAGAGATCGTGAACTACCTGAAACTGGGTGGAGCAGACTACGATTATCCCTGCATGGACTGGTATCTGATACCTAAACTTCTGAAAAAGAGTTATTGGAGCGAACCCTACTACGACACGGGAGGCGGAAATACAATTATGAGTACATACGCGCTACCTCTTCGCAACCCACAAGGAGAGGTATATGCCATATTTACGGCCAACATTTCCCTGTCCCGTTTCACCGATATGGTAAATAAGTTGAAACCTTACCAATCCAGCTATACCTTCCTGCTCAGCCGGAACGGTAGTTTCCTCACCCACCCCGACCGGGAAAAGATAATGAACGAAACCATTTTCTCCGTTGCCCTGGGCAAGAATGATGTTCAGGAAGAGGAAATAGGCCGCAATATACTTAACGGTGTGACCGGCACAGCACAATTCAACAATGCGGAACAGGACTCATACGCTCTATATACCGCCATCCCTAACTGTGGATGGTCTGTATGCACCATCTGCCCCAGCCAGGTGATACTCCACAATCTGGATGCCACCTCCCACCGCATCATCTATATTTTCCTGGCAGGTATGCTGGTACTGCTTCCGTTGATCTATCAAATCATTCACAGACTGGTACGTCCGCTCAGAAAATTTTCCGAATCCGCCCGTTCCATTGCCACGGGACGTTTTGATGTGGCATTACCCGAAGTACACTCCAAAGATGAAATAAAAGATTTGCACGACTCACTGGTCTATATGCAGCAGTCATTGTCGGGCTACGTTTCGGAACTGCGCACAACGACCGCTTCCAAAGAGCGCATTGAAAGCGAATTGTCCATTGCTCGCGAGATACAGATGGGAATGATTCCCAAAATCTTCCCACCCTACCCCGAACGGGAAGACGTGGACCTGCATGCCATATTGCATCCTGCCAAAGAAGTAGGCGGCGACCTCTACGATTTCTTTATCGACAATGACCGGCTTTACTTCGTCATCGGTGACGTATCGGGCAAAGGTGTTCCGGCCTCACTCTTCATGGCCATTGCACGCAGCCTGTTCCGCACCCTCGCCCAACAGGCCACCTCGCCTGCCGAGATTATGAGCAAGATGAACCGTTCTATCTCCGAAAACAACGAGGCCAATATGTTCGTTACCCTCATCATCGGCATACTCGACCTGAAAACCGGAAGCCTGCGTTTCTGTAATGCCGGACACAATCCACCTATTATAATAGGTGCAGACGGAAATACAACGCTACTGAAGGCAAAAATACAGTTATTCGTAGGAGTACTGGAAGATATGGAATACACCGATGAAGAAATCACTCTTGAAAAGAATACCCGTCTTTTCCTTTATACTGACGGAATAACCGAGGCTGAAAACGCCTCTAAAGAGCTGTATGGTGAAGATCGCCTATTATCAACTCTGGCTCCGTTGGGCACTTTCGACGTACGCATAATAGTAGATACAGTGGTTCGTTCCGTAGCCTCCCATGTACAACAAGCAGAGGCCAGTGACGACATGACCATTCTGCTAATTCATTATGAACCTAAAACAATAAAACCATAACATCATGGAAAAAGAGATCCGAATAACCAACGAGCTGGATGAGATCACAGCCTTGGCAATCTTTGTAGAAGAATTCTGTTCTGACTTGTCCCTGCCGGCAGAAACAACCATGCATATCAATCTGGCACTGGAAGAAGCTGTCAGCAATGTTATCATGTATGCCTACCCGCTGGAAGAGCATCATGAAATCCGACTAAAAGCCAGCCTGACAGACAATCAATTAATCTTCTTACTGACCGACAAGGGACTTTCCTTCGACCCGACCAATGCCCCGGATGCCGATATCACCATTCCCATTGAAGAACGTGCCATTGGTGGACTGGGTATATTCCTGATACGAAGCATTATGAATGAAGTTTCATACCAACGCCTGGACGGTGAAAACCGTCTGACCATGAAAAAGTATATTGAATTAGGATAATCCTACAGAGACTATCCCATCACCCATTTCGTTTTCTTTCCAAAACAACGGTATGCCATTGCCACCAGGAACCAGGAAACGCCAAATGCAACCACTGCGGCGACAGGTATCTGCAAACACAACGGAACACCTGCCGCCCGCATCAGTACCACTGACGGACCGGTGAAAAAGTAGTGTATCATATAAACTCCGAAACCGCAAAGTGTCAGATTGGATAATGCCTTTATCATCCGCTCCGAACGAATGTTCACTCTCTTTGCCCACATAAATACAGGAATGGTCATCATCACCACATTCAGTGAGCAATAGGTAAAGAACAATTCCAGCATTTCATCCGTAAAGTCCGGCAATGCCGTCATGTGGCGGAAACCGAAGAAAGTAACCGCATAGCCCACCACAAACATAGGAACGCCTATCAGTGCAGCTTGCCGTCCAGTCCAGTCATGGTTGCGCAGATAATGCCCCAGAAGCAGGTATCCATTAAAACCGGCAAAATAATAAAGCATGCCGAATGAGTTCCACGAACAAGTTCCCCACAAGTATTGCGCTACAAACTCATTATAATAAGGTATAAGCAATGTCACTCCCCATACTGCCAAGAACCAGAGTTTGGCTTTCTCCGAAGCTTTCTCCACCCAGGCGGAGAATATCGGCAAATACAAGTAGAGTCCTATCAGCAAATAAATGTACCACATGTGTACATCGAGGATAGAAAAATTAAAAGGAAGTTCGGCAATATATCCCATGCTGACAGCTAAAGACTGGCGCATCACTTCTTCGCCCGAGTACGGGAAGAAGTCAAGAATCACCCGCGGTTCCACTCCCAGCAATCCTGTAATCCAAGGGAAAAGATTATAAATTACCGACCAGATAAGAAACGGAAAAAACACACGTGGAATACGTTTCTTATAGAATACGGATGCATCCCCACGCACAGGAAGCAACAAAGCTCCCGTTATCATCACAAAAAGAGGTACGCACGGACGCAACACCGCCCCATAGACAGCCCCCCAAAACTTGATATCTTCAATATTCGGAGCCGTTCCCGGATAAAAGTTGAAAGGGTCTGTGCAATGACAACAAACCACGGTAAACATAGCTATCAGTCGCACGACATCCAGCCAAACAACACGGGAGTCCGCCTTCGGAGAAATGTGGGGAGTAGTTTCCATAACTGTCAATAAGATTAATCTGATTTTGAAGGTGTAAAGATAGAAATTAGTATCGGCATACAAGAATATCTTATTATTTTTCTGATATCCACCTGAGGTTAGTGACACTAAAAAAAATACTTCTTTATTTCCTACATCCTACACCGACAGCCGTTCTCTCTTGATTATCAAGCAAATAAATAGTGTAAAATGGTGTAGGATGATGTAGGATGGTGTAGGCAAACCTGTTGCAGAACTTATAGACTCCACAATGGAATACTTAGGAACAATAAGAAAAACGGGAAGAAGGTCGTATGAAAACCAAGCTTTGCTTTATTGTTTTTGTTCTTTTGCCTGTAGCAAAACTTCATCCCACAGTTGCGGGCTCTACGTTTTCCATATGGGGGCTGTTCGTCCCGCAATTGTGGGCTGCACAGCCCCCATATGGAAAACAAGGTTTTGCTTATAGCATAATGACATTAACATGAAAGCTTTAGGAGAAAAAGGAAGGAGCATATCAAGTTCTACATCTATTAAACCAAGAAAGCTGTCCCAAGGAGTTAATCAACTTCTTCGGGACAGCTTTCACTTAATCTATATAGAAAGATTCCTCTTATTTACTACAGTTCCAAGGTTTCAATTGTTTAAAGAAATCGTTGCCTTTGTCATCTACCAGGATGAATGCAGGGAAGTCTTCCACTTCAATCTTCCAGATAGCTTCCATACCGAGTTCGGGATATTCTACACATTCGATACTCTTGATGTTGTTCTGCGCCAGGATAGCGGCAGGACCACCGATAGAACCGAGATAGAAACCACCGTACTTCTTGCAAGCATCCGTCACCTGCTGGCTACGGTTACCCTTTGCAAGCATAACCATGCTGCCACCATGACTTTGGAACAACTCTACATACGAGTCCATACGTCCCGCAGTAGTGGGGCCCATAGAGCCACAAGCCATACCAGCCGGAGTCTTGGCAGGACCGGCATAGTAAATCGGATGATCCTTGATATACTGTGGCAAATCTTCACCACGGTCCAGACGTTCTTTCAGCTTAGCATGTGCAATGTCACGGCCTACGATAATCGTACCATTCAATGACAGACGTGTAGCCACCGGATATTTAGTCAGTTCCTTCAAGATATCTGCCATCGGCTGGTTCAGGTTTATCTTAACCACGGCACCTTCGCCTGCATGACGCATTTCTTCCGGGATGAGTTCGCCCGGATTACTGTCCAGTTTTTCAATCCAGATACCTTCTTTGTTGATCTTACACTTGATGTTACGGTCGGCAGAGCAAGAAACGCCCAGACCTACCGGACAAGATGCACCGTGACGAGGCAGACGAATGATACGGATATCATGAGCCAGATATTTACCGCCGAACTGTGCACCGAGGCCAATCCTATGAGCTTCTTCCAACACTTCTTTCTCAAGTTCTACATCACGGAAGGCACGTCCGTATTCGTTACCCGTAGTGGGCAACTCATCATAATAATGAGTAGAAGCCAGCTTTACCGTCAGCAGGTTCTTCTCAGCAGAAGTACCGCCAATGACGAAAGCGATGTGGTAAGGAGGACAAGCAGCTGTACCCAGCGTCTTCATTTTCTCAACGAGGAAAGGAACCAGAGTGCCGGGATTCAGGATTGCTTTTGTTTCCTGATACAGGTAAGTCTTATTGGCCGAACCGCCACCTTTGGTCACGCAAAGGAACTTATATTCCATACCTTCGGTAGCTTCGATATCTATTTGCGCAGGCAGGTTACACTTCGTGTTCACCTCGTCGTACATATTCAACGGAGCATTCTGAGAGTAACGCAGGTTTTCTTCAGTATATGTTTTGTAGACACCCAACGAAAGAGCTTCTTCATCACAATAGCCAGTCCATACCTGCTGTCCCTTTTCACCATGAACGATAGCCGTACCGGTATCCTGACAGAAAGGAAGCACGCCTTTTGAAGCTACTTCTGCATTGCGCAGGAAGGTCAGTGCTACATATTTATCATTATCACTTGCTTCGGGGTCGCGCAAAATCTTAGCAACTTGCTCATTGTGCGAACGGCGCAACATAAATGACACATCGCGGAAAGCCGTGTTAGCCATTGCTGTAAGACCTTCTTTTTCAATCTTCAGAATGGGCTTTCCTTCAAACTCGCTTACGGATACATAGTCTTTTGTAAGCAGATAATACTCAGTCTTATCTTCCCCATGCTCAAACATAGGTTGATACTTGAACGGAGGTGTTGTTGCCATAATTACTCGTAAATTAAATTAATGAATCGTAGCACAAAGGTAAGAACTATTATTGAAATATTTCTTTAATTAGAGTGAAAATGATGACACCCTCTGCATACGACCTATCAATTCGTCACCCAACGCTGTCTTATCTTCAATATGTTTCAGCACGGCAGTGACAAACGGATTACTTTCAAAGTCACCACGCACCTGCTCAAAGTCCATTTCTTTCTCTGCGCGCGAGCCGTCGGCACCGAAGCCCGTCATAGAAGCCAGCGAGAATTCTTTCTTGGCATCATCATACACCATACGGTCCAACCCGACTACCGCTTCCTTCCACTTCTCTACAATGCGGATGATATCTGTAGCCGTAATATTGTCCGGTTTGATTCCGTAGTATTCCTCCAACTTTTCATAAGCCCAGGTCCACTCATAAGTGTAGTAGTTCTGATGCATCTTCTCAAATTCAGCATTGATGTACTTCAGACGGTCTACTTTTCCACACTCGATATCATTGATCAGGGCATCTATCTCGCTCTTCGGAGCTATCAGGCCGGAAATGTCCACCCACTCACCGCTACCCACTGTGGTGTCGGGCTTCAGGCGGGCACGTATTTCTTCATTACTTTTGAATTCAATACCTTCCAGACGTTTGATGACAGAGTTTCCAAGGAATTTATGGATGGCGATCTCATAGAACTTGATACCCTTCACCAATGCCGAGTTACGGATCTTCGCACTATGGAAAGAATAGATATCGGAAAGTTCGCCCGAAGCATGGCGCAGGTTCTGCAAAGTTTCCCGTCCCTTGAACATCTTCTGCACAGTATAGGGACTGAGTAAGTTGTAATTGATGAAATCCAGTTTGTTGGAATCCGTACGTCCATCACGCTTCGGCCACTTCTGTGCATCACGGATGGTTCCTACACTTCGCAGGTTGACACCCGGTACAAGATAAGTAGTATTGTTCTGCTCTATCAGATAGGAGAAAGGCAAGTTAGAAGTATCGGAATGATTCACATGGCGGCCCATTACCAATGAAAAAGCGCCTACACGGGCGGGCCAAAGAATATAGGAATCGGAAGTAGTTTTAGCACCACGTTCCAATGTTCCCTGATGGATAGGGCCTAACTTATACATGTGATTACTCTGGTTGGAACCCGAACCGGCATTCATGAATGAAAACATACCGGCAATCAGTAAAGTGGATTTATGATGCGTCACCGTGAACGGTCCGGCAAAGATAGCGCATGCCTCGCCATTCTCTCCCTGACAATTGCTGAAGAAAAGCGATTCGGACGCAGAATAATTATGTCCCAAACGACAGGCCTGACCTATAAAGCAACGGCTCAGCATAGCTCCATCGTCTATATGTGAACCGGAAGAGATGATAAAATCATCACAAATAACTCCATGACCAAGGTGTACCGGTGCTTCCGCATTACTATTAATGCTACCATTATAAAGACGACAAGTTCCGCAGATGTGACAATAGTCTCCGATACGTACATTCTTGATAGAACCTGTATTGAGTATCATCACATGATTGCCGATAGTACCTACCGAAGAGGCATGCTTATTGGAGTAGAAGTCTGTTATAGACTTCATTCGGCAAATCAATTCCGGGCGGTGGCGGTAAAGCGCCAGGATATAAGCCTGATGCGCAGAAAGTTTATCATTGATAAGTACTTCACGCCCACCGGTTTCATTCAGTACGGATACTTCTACCCCATTACCGAATTTACTCAATCCGTCCACCAGGATGATGTCTACATTCTCAATGAATGTGTCATGCCCGATCTCATAATTAGCAATGTAGTTCTGGATGTTCTCAATGCAACAGTTATCCCCCACCGTGACATTGTGGAGTGTTACATGACGCAAACCGGAATGTTTTTTAATTCCACCCGGCAATGTGAACTCTGATTGAAATACGCCTAAACGTACATCTCCCGAGAAACGGGTGTGATGTACAAACTCGGTAACAAAGTCTTCTGCTACCATTACTTTCCCCCAATCATCCGCCAGACACGACTGGCTTTTCAACCGGAGTACTTCGTCTTCGGTTAAATGTCTGTAATTCATGACCAACAAATTTTAGTTTATTCTTCCTCTTCTTCGTAGGTCTGATAAAGAAAATCGTTATAAGGGTATTTCTGTACATGCAGTTCTTTCACGCGTGCATAAACTACACTCTTCAGTTCCTCCAAATTGATCTTCTCACGGGCAGAGATAAAGAGGCAATTATCCTCCATCTTTGCCATCCAAGTCTTCATCAGTTCCTCGAGTGTCAAGTTTTCCTTTGTTCTGGGGGTAAGGTCGTCAGCCGCTTTCTCCACATAGGTGTAAGCGTCTATTTTATTGAATACAAGTATGATTGGCTTACCGGATGCACCGATATCCGCCAATGTTTTATTGACTACTTCTATCTGTTCTTCAAAATCCGGATGTGAAATATCCACAATGTGCAACAGCAGATCCGCCTCGCGTACTTCGTCCAGTGTCGACTTGAAAGAGTCCACCAGGTCAGTAGGCAACTTACGGATGAAACCAACCGTATCTGAAAGCAGGAACGGTAGATTATCAATAATCACCTTGCGCACTGTAGTATCCAATGTTGCAAACAGTTTATTTTCTGCAAATACTTCGCTCTTGGCAAGCAGGTTCATCAATGTGGATTTGCCCACATTGGTATATCCCACTAATGCCGCACGTATCATACGTCCACGGTTCTTTCGCTGAGTTGACTTCTGCTTATCAATCTCTGCCAGACGTTCTTTCAGTAATGACATACGGTTCAGGATAATACGACGGTCCATTTCCAACTGCGTTTCACCCGGACCGCGAAGTCCCACCGAACCTTTACCGCCACCGGCACCGGAACCACCACCCTGGCGTTCCAAGTGGGTCCACAAACGTTGCAGACGGGGAAGCATGTATTTATACTGTGCCAGTTCCACCTGCGTCTTTGCATTGGCTGTCTGTGCACGCATGGCAAAAATATCGAGAATAAGCGAGGTCCGATCCAATATCTTGATCTTCAACTCAGCTTCAATGTTACGTATCTGTTTCGCGGAGAGTTCATCGTCGAAAATCACCATACCGATTTCTCGTTCGGCTTCCTCTTCGTTCCGAATATATTCTTTAATTTCTTCCAGTTTACCTTTGCCGACGTAGGTCACAGAATGTGCCTGGTCCAGCTTCTGGGTAAATCGTTTCACTACTTCCGCCCCGGCTGTCTCAGCCAAGAATTCCAGTTCATCGAGATATTCGTTTGTCTTACGCTCATCCTGTGTTTTTGTGATGAGACCAACCAATACCGCCGTTTCTGCCTGTACTTCGGAGATTACAAATTCTTTCATTTACTATACCTATTTATTATATATTGGGCGACAAATATAATTATTTTTGCAGAAATCCTTCTGCTATTTTCTCATTTAATTCTATAACAATATCTTTATAATCAGCACGGCGACCGCATGCACGAATTTCCAGTAAAGGATACTTATCAAGAATATGCGACATCAGATCGGTCATGGAAGGCGCTGTGGGCAACTGGCTATACTCTTCATACGTATAGGTAAGAAAAGCCACATTAGGACCTATTCCCTTATTATCCAGCAAGTATCCCTTATTCAAAAGAGTAGGCAGACGTAACCCATCCCCCATTTTCAAATCCCTAGGCGCAGGATAGGACAAAATGCGGGTACGAGCCTCATCCATCATCACCGGTACCTGGTGTGAATAATCAGCCTTGGTTTTATAAATATAAACCACCGGAGAGGTAGAGGCCGGATTACCACCTGTCAACTGTGGAGTAATTACTCCAGAATTCATTTCAATCTTTTGCATATCAGAGGTGACCATTGTTTCCTTTTTCGCAGAACGGCAACCCGCCAATAGCACAAGTAAGGTTGCTATTACAATATTAATTCTCTTTTTCATTTTAAAAACTTACATTGATGGATTCCCTTGTCCGTTACAGCCTGCAAAAGATACACTCCCGTAGGATATTCCCGGCAAGAGAAAGTTATAGTTTCTTTTCCTTCAGACAATATTTGTTTCAACAGACGCCCGTTTACATCATATAGATTCAACCTGTGGGAATTCTCCGGCAAATGAACAACCACGGTTTCCTGTTGCTTATCACAGAAAGCAGTAAATTGTATTTCTTGCTTCGTCTCTATAATTGAAGTAGGATCAGCCTTAACAATAATCTCATTCGTGGTATCAGAACCACCACGAACCACTTTCCATTCGGCATCATTTGTTCCTTTGTAGACTGCAACAATACGATCACCGGGTTGTGGAGTCAATGAGATTCTACAGGAAGGAGCAAAGGACACTGTATAATATGTCTGCATACTTGGAATATCTGAAATTCTTGATATAAATTCTCTTATATTCAGATTCTTATCAACCATAGCCAAAGCTACTTTTCCCGAGAACGAGTCTAATCCCAAATTCCAGAGGAAGCCGCACTTCACAATAAAGGAAGAATTTACATTAAATTGAGTTTCAGAGGTTTCCAAGCCGGAATAATAAGTCCCATCTTGAGATTTCCCAGCAAGCATGGCCAATAATGTTTGATAGCTTGAATTTCCCTCCGCCGGCTTTAGCCCGAACAAAGCGTCTTGATTCGCGACAAAGCCACCGCCAGTACTACCACCTGCTCCCTGATTATTCGGATTCAAAGCTGAAATCAGGAAATAACCATTGCTATAGCCACTCCACCCCCAATTTACTCTAAAATAATCCTCCGTTGTATATCCATCCAATATGAATTGATGTCCTTCATTACTAAGAGTAGCTCCACCGTAAAGCACAGGGCCTACTGTCATTATTTCATTTTCCAGCATTTGTATCCACTCTGCATCCGAATACCATTCACGACGAAGACACAACATGCTTTTATTGTAATTCATATACTCTGCCAATCCATGAACTGCTGTCAATGTAGAGGCACCGGTTCCACCGGCAGAAGCGATATTAAATTGTGATTGAGCCATAACACCACAGTCGTACATCAAAGTTGCAACTTCATTTTTAGAAATCTCGGATGAATTCCTATCATATTGAAGTGGCATATCGTTCCAAGCATAAGTATGTCCCAAAGTTCTCCCCGATACATTTTGGTGAATTTTAGCTCCACTAACTAGCGCCTCATAACTATAAGCTGGAAGAGTACCCGTTCCTGCATTCGGCCATTGATGATATCGCATCAATATGGATATAGCCGTTGCCACACACCCTGTAACAGTCTGGGTGCCTTCTATTTTAGGACAAAGCGTATTATAAGGACTCTCTTGATCCCACTCCGCCGTTTGATACTGCTTTACCACATCTCCGGTTGTCATATCCGACACCCCTCTCCACGCTTCATATACAACATCAGAAGTATTCAGTCCCGTCTCTCTTGCCTCGTTAATCTGTTCTTTCAGCCCATTCATCCAACTTTTCAGATTAGAAGGCATCCCATCTACCACAAAGCTGTTTGTGAAAGAATAACCTAGTACAGGCATAACCACATCATCTCCGGCAATAATAACAAAACCTTTCTGGTCGGTACTATTAAAAACATAGAAAGCCGGAAGATTCCCTGCACTACGGGTATTCGCATCTTCCCCATCCCAAACTAATTGTAACTGTGGTGACGCAGCAGTACTACGGGTTTGAACATTCGTTTTAAAGAAATCGGTAGCTAAAGCATGAGCTTGCTCTGCTGTTACATTATCAGCAAGAAGCCGATTTGCAAGAAGAATAAATAGAAAGAGTAGTGTACACCTCATATAGTCAGGGGTTAGTTGTTTTTAGTAGCACCTCAACGAATGATACAAATCACTATCTTGTTGTTCATTAGAAAGACAAAATTACTGAAATATATGGTTCGTCAGATGATTTTGAATACTTTTTTTGATGATCCTATCGCAAATGAACGTTTTAAAGCGAAAATCGTTCATTAGAATAGAAAAAACAAGGCCATCCTAAGTTAATAGAATAGCCTCGTTCCAGTACTATAAATATATATAGTCTAACGTTTCATAAATTTGCTCTTGTATACCTTACCATCAGCCGACTGTAACACTACAATATAGTAACCTGCGGTCAACCCTCTTACTGGTATGGAATATTCTTTTTTATCTCCGAACTCTTTTTGCTGTATCATCTGTTGTCCGGATAAATTATAGACAGAAATTATCTTAGCAATATTAGTCGTACGAATAGACAGAATATCCTCTACAGGTTGTTGGTAGATAATTATCCCATTCGTATTAATAACTTCATCTTCAACACCAGTAACCGGTCCTACAGAGAATTTGAAACTGCACAGTGGGTTATTCCCATTATATCCTCCCAACAACTCCGGCTTATATAAACTAACGCTATAATTACCCTCTTCTATTTGTAGATCTATCTCCATCTTCAATTCAAAAAGTTGGTCTTTTTCTATAAAAACGTCTACATAATGCAAATTAGAGGTTGAGCTTTGACCTACAGTGAAAATCGCTGCCATCAAAGTTTTGTCATATACATTGCCAGTTCCACTTAGTGATAAGTCTGCCATCAGCCTAAGTTTTTCTCCTACTTGAAGCTGATTTTTCTCCAAGTGTGCATTGTCTACCACTAGATTAGAGGTTCCGTATGTTCTATTAACAGTGACGGCCAGCAGTTCCTCACCGATACCATATACATATTCCCCCCATTGCACACCTGGACAAATATAATAATCTCCGACAGGAATATTAGTAGACGTCTCTGTTAGATTAGAAACTAAATTTCCGGAAATAATTATTTCTTTATTATCCACACCTGGTTTAAGTTCTAACTGAGTATACCCGGTTAGACTTATGATCTGCGGTTTTTCATCTGTAGTGAGAAACATTACGCCTGCTAAACCATAAAATTCACTTGTTGCACTCTTATTGGAAAGTAATAATTTGAAATCACCTTTACGACCACTATATAGATTATGCAAGACTTCTACACTTCCATCCAAATCTTTCTGCAATATCAAGTTACCCGTAAATGGGGTAAGAGTATATTTATTGCCGGCAACAATAAGTGTAAACTGGGATTCCGAACCATAATCACCACGTACACGGCTCCAAGAGGCTTCACGCACATCTTTCGTTGCTAAATACAATGCATAAGTTCCATCAGCCAAATCGTTGGGAATTGTGATATTTGAGAAAGTCTGCCCTTGGGTTCCCCAATTAGTCTTTACATTTCCTAAGGATGCACTCCATAAAACATATTGTTTACTATCTTTCTCTGCAATGAATCCCAAATGACCGTTCTTAAAAGTCGTACTCATATTATACATATCAGTAACCGTAAGATCAAATTTTTCTCCCTTAGAAACTTCTTCTTTACTAACCTCTAATTTTGCAAGATGAAAATGAGAAGTATAATTCGATGATGCTATAGGAGGCTGCAACCCGATAAGCATCCCTTGTTGATAGATGAAACCTCCTCCAAGATTTGTGCCTCCACCAATTCCCGGAGATGACGGATCTAAGGAAACAACTTCAAAATAGCCATTATTTAAACCACCCCAGCCCCAGTTCACATGAACCATATCCTGAGAATCGTAACCATCGAAAACAAATTCGTGTCCTACATCTTTGGATGCTCCATTATAAAGTACGGGACGCCTCTCACTGAGCTCTGTCTTAATCATATTCATCCACTCCTCAGAAGTGAAATATTGACGACATACGTACCCCAGATTCTCATCATAGCCGAAATAATCGATCAAAGCTTGTCCCACTTTAAAGGGGTAAGCTCCGGAACTGGAAGGAGAGTATTCCATATCAACAGCAACACCACAGGCATGCATCAATTCTGCAACTGCATTTGCCTCTTCAGTAGTATAGTTGCCACCGACATATTGAGATCGCATTTCATTCCAACTGAAGGTGGTGCTTCCATAATCAAAGGAACATTCAAGTCCTGATGAAGTCTTATAAGAATGAGTGCCTTTGCCTTTTACAGGGAAATTGTGATATTTCAGAATCATCGCCATGGCTGTGGCTACACAACCGGTCATACTCCGGCTTCCTTGTACTAACGGACAAGCATTATTATAAGGCGCATCCTGATTCCAATTGATATCGCCCAACATAGGAGCTACAGTTTCTGGAAAAACGGCACGCGTCAGCAGTCGAGGCTCTTTTATCACTTGTTCACCACCGGCCAAAGCCGTATATACAGCATTATAACTTTCCAGCCAACTTTGTATATTAGGAGGTAAGTTGTTTATTACAAAAGCACCTCTATCAGAATATCCCAATACAGGTTTCATGCGGTCATCACCCGAAACAATCACATAGGCAGACTGTCCATGGTTATAAACATAAAAAGCTGTTCCTTCCACACTACGGGTAGATACAGATTTTAGCAAATCATTGGAAACTGCCACCAACTGAATATCACCAGTATTACGGGTTACAGCCTCAGATGACTGTATAAAGAAAGTTCGGGCTATAGATAAAGCTTCTTCCGGAGAGCGTTGAGCAGTCCATGCAGTTAAGCTACACAAAAGGACTAAAGACAGAAGTAGTAATTTCTTCATAGGCATCATTTATTAGAATAATTAAGTAAGGGAGATGCAAAGTTACAGAAATCTAATACTTTACAAATATTTTCCACTACTATTTTACAAACTAATAAAAAAATAGGGGTGTATCCGTAAATCCGAATACACCCCATTCTCTTTTCCTATTTAATAATGTGCTTATTAGTTCACCGGAGTCGGAGCCATTGCAGCCGGATTATTGTCCGCCTCTGTAATAGCACTGTTCACAGATGTTTCAGCCTCAGGAATACGGTAAATCATGATAGGAGCCTCAGCAGCAATTTCAGCAAATGTACTGTTGATGGGATAGTTAGCTCCCTGGCGGATAATAGGTTTCTTTAAACGCAAGATGTCGAATAATGCAAAACCTTCACCCCAAAGCTCAACACGGCGCTGGAACCAAACTTCGTCGATAAATGCGTCCAAAGAACCGGCAGTACAGGTATAAGACGGATCACGATATTGTCTTACGAACTCTTCCAATTTCTGCTTACCTGTAGCCAGGTTATCCCGTCCAAGAGCTTCTGCTTCAATCAGCTTCATCTCTTCAACACGCATCAACGGCCAGTCTTGTGCATTGTCTGTATCTGCGAAAGTTCCATTGTCAGGACCAAACTTCACATTTGTATAAGGAGAAAATTTGCTAGGGAATGTTCCACCATTAAACATACCGTTTGCCCAATAGTAAGCATAGTCTTCACCAAGTCCGTTATCCAGAACAGGCGAGTGCAAATCTTCATCTACCCACCAACCTTTACGTACATCCGTTTCTGGTATCTTAGCCCATAAATTCTTGTTGATGAGACGGTAAGCTACGTCAGTAGCGCTAGCTGCCGTCGTATATCCCATACCCGTCAGTGAACAAAGATTAGAAGGCCAGTTTACGATACCGGTTTTTGCAAGATAATCTTCCGTAGTCACTACGATACCCCATATCCATGCATTATCTGTAGCATTATAGAAAGTCGGTTGGCTTACATCTGCAACAGAATAAGGAGCAGAAGTTCCATAAGCTTTAGCAGCATCAGAAGCCGCTGCCGCCCACTTACCCATCAGCAAGTTAGCACGAGCACGCAGACCATAGGCCACTTCTACTGATATTTCAGCTTTATCGGCACGTGCAGAAGCACCTGTCAACAAAGTAATAGCTTCATCCAAATCTTCCATAATACGGCCATATACTTGTTGTACACTTGCACGCGGATTATTCATCAACTCAGTATCAGAAGTTGTTTCCAGTACCAGAGGTACACCATTAGCTGTTTCGTGACCTATGTAAGTCAACTGATAAGTCTGAATAAGTTGCAAATAATCAAAAGCACGTGAAGCCAATGCCTGACCACGATATTTCTTTAAAGAAGCGTCTGCCGCATCTGCCGGAATAGCTTTAAGAATATCATTAGCGGTTTTCATGTGTTTATAATATAGCTTCCACAGAAAAGCATTAAATGTAGACGTAATGTTTCTGTCTAATAAGCGTTGAGAACTGATAAACTTATTATAACCGGTCTGGTCATTCAAAGTCAGCAAATCCTGTCCGGCTGTTTCATAAATCATACAAGCTGCCGGAAAGCCATAGTCCATGTGGTTATTATAATCAGTCAACAGGTTTGTATGAGAATAAAGACCTGTTTTCAAACCATTCAATTCAGAAGAAATACGGTCTGGCAACAACTCAACCACCTCATTTTTCTGGTCTTGTGTCACGGTGCTTCCTTCAGGAAACTTATCGAGATCACAAGAAACCACCACCATGGTTGCAGAAAGCAGTAATATATATTTGTTAATCTTCATAATTCTATATTTGTTTTAGATTAAAATGAAAGTGATAAACCTCCCGAAATAGCACGAATAGGAGAATATACGTCTGCACTGGCAGTTGTATAGCTCTGACGAGGGTCGAAACCTTTGCGCTTGCTGAACAAAGCTACATTGTCAGCTGACATATAAACACGTAGTGAACTAATATTCAATGAACGTACCCAGCTCTTTGGCAATGTATATCCCAGTGTTATACTGTTGATGCTCAAATAGTCAGACTTAGTCAGAAAACGATCAGACAAATAGTTAGCATACTGGTCTGTTGCACTCAGACGAGGTATATTAGAGCCTTTATTATCAGCAGTCCAAGCTTTCAGAATGTCCTTATGCCAGTTCTGACCAGGATCGGTACCTGAATTCATCAAAGATGCATAACCATTGTCGTACATACGTCCACCCAACTGGTAAGCAAAAGAGATAGAGAAATCAAATCCATACGCATTCAAGCTCGTACCGAAACCACCATATACCTTCGGCAGAATATCACCGGTTGCATAACGGGTAGCATTCGGAGCATCCGTAGTTTTTTCTTGTCCGGTCACATTGCCTTCCGCATCTGTAATATCCTTATAGTATTGTGCTACTCCGTTCTCATCTACACCGGCATATTTACGCAGATAGAATTGATATCTGGATTCGCCTTCACGATAAATGTAGCTACCACTAATCATCTCACCATTCAATGAAGGATCCAGTTCATTGATCGTATTCTTGAAATGAGTCAAGTTAAAATTCATGCGCCAGGTCAAATCATTCGTTTCAATCAAAAGTCCGTTCAAATCCAATTCAACACCTTTATTAGTCATAGAACCAACATTCATCGGAATACTGGCATAACCGGCAGAAGCATTCATCGGTTTGTTATAAAGCATATCAGTAGTCTTACGGCTAAAGTATTCAACAGTACCGCTCAATCGGCCTTTAAAGAATTCAAAATCAAAACCTGTGTTGAAACTATGAGAAGTTTCCCAAGTGATATCTTTATTACCTTTATAAGAAAGAGCCAATGCAAAATCATTATTACTGTTAGAAACAGTATATTGATCCAAGTACGCATAGTAATTACCGATATTATCATTACCCTGTGCACCATAACTAATTTTGAACTTCAACATATCAATCCAAGATGTATTCTGCAAGAATGACTCTTTGTTCATCAACCAACCGAGACCAACAGACCAGAAATTACCCCAACGGTTGTCCGGATGAAAACGTGAAGAAGCGTCACGACGGAAGGAAGCACTGGCAAAGTATTTTTCCAGATAATCATACTGAGCACGGAACAAGAAACCTGCTGTAGCATAATTAGCTGTGCTGGAGTTTGCACTCGGAGTATTAATCGCATTATTCAATTCTACAATATTAGGATTGTAGACTTTCTGCTTGCTACCGGACAAAGCCTGATTTTTATAATCATAAGATTCAAAACCTGCCAGTAAATCAATGTTATGATCACCGAAGTTCTTCTTATAAGTCAATAAATACTGTTGATTGATACTGAATACACGACTGTGAGAAACACCTACCACACCACCGGTATTACCTGCATACTGTCCATAGTAAGGGTTGATCAATTCTGTATAACGTGTATTATCCAGGTCCATACCCCAGTTAGCAGTCGCTTTCAATCCTTCGATAATAGATACTTCTACGAAAGCACGTCCACTCAAGATGTCCATATTGTACTCATTCTTATCCAACTGCAGAGCAGATGCCGGGTTAGATTGAGAAAGGAACGGGCGGTTCAGAGCTGTAGTACCATCTGTATACATACCATTGCCATAGTCATACATAGTGAAACCACGAGCGTCTTTCTTAATGCTTCCGTCTGCATTGCGGATATACAAGGGATAGATAGGCGCAATGTTATTAGTTATATAAAATAAGTTAGTAGAACTTCCTGAAGTAGTTTGTTCATCAGGATAACGGCTTACGATATTAGAATAAGCAACATTCGCACCTACTTTCAACCATTCCTTCACCTGATAATCAGCTTTCAGGCGGAATGAAAGGCGTGAAAATGATGAGCCTGGGATAAGACCGCTATCATCCAGATAACCAGCTGACATATAATAGTTCATTTTTTCAGTAGAACCGCTAATGTTTACGTTATATTCCTGGCGTAAGTTACCATTGTCAAGCAACTCTTTCTCCCAGTCATCAGGAGTAATATAGTAATCTCCATACACTCGGCCAAGTTTAGCATTCGGATTAAGTTTACCGTCTACACCTATATATCCCTCACCATTAGGCACTGTGTAAACAGGATATCCCAAACCGTCTTTAGAAAACAGCAATGAGTTAATATACTGATTACCAGTCATTCCATTAGACAATACTCTATTGGGATCTCCACCAGCATAACCATTCAACATTGCTGTGTAGTAGTTCTCCACATATTCCTGAGAAGAAGTCATAACATCATAGTTAGACACACCGCGACGGTTAGTACCCCACTTAGCGTCCAGATTTACAGTTGCTTTTCCCGTAGCTCCTTTTTTGGTAGTCACCAAAATTACACCATTGGCACCACGTGCACCATATAATGCATTAGAAGCAGCATCCTTCAATACCGTCAAACTCTCAATATCCTGTGAGTTGATAGCTGAAATATCACCATCATAAGGAACACCATCCACTACATACAATGGATTGTTACTTGCAGACAAAGAACCAACACCGCGAATACGTACAGTAGAACCTGTACCCGGTTGTCCATTACCACTTGTAGTTTGTACACCGGCTACCTGTCCTGAAAGGGCATTCGATATATTAGAAACCTGGCGCTCTGCAATTTTATCAGCTTTAATAGTAGAAGCAGAACCCGTAAACTGGGACTTCTTTGCCGTACCATAGGCAACCACCATTACTTCATCAAGCATCTCAGCATCAGACTTCATTGTGACCTTCATAGTAGGTTTAATAGCCACTTCTTGTGTCTGCATACCAATGTACGAAACCTGCAAAGTCTTCGCAGAACTATAGCACATATATATTCTTGATTTACAATGCATTAATGTATTATAGTGAACTTATTATATTGTAGCTAACATCTTATAAACCTATTTTGAATAGATATATAGTTTAAATATACATACTATTTTGCTACCGTTTTTTAACTATATATACTTTATTTATAGTGTTTTGTATACCAAAAATCAGTAAATTAAGTCATATTGTAATAGTACTTGTATTTCTTGAAAAGAGCTATTCCAAAATATATTACTTTTATTTCAAGGGGAATCGTTTCAACCCAAACGAGATAAAAAATCCGTCTTATTAGATGGTGAAAATCATCTAGTAAGATGGATTTTTTATCTCGTGAACTTATATTTCACTTCATAAGACATTATGCAACTCCCTTATCAGTTTTTACAGAAGCATAAATTTTCTATGTTTGACACCTTGTTTAGATTGTAAAGATAAGATATAAATTCCAGGCGGACAATCACTACATGAGAATGTAATTTGCTGTTGTGACCCCACATCAAATCGCTTCTGTAATACACCAGTTGTGCTATAGACGCTAATTTGATCAAATTCTTCCATATCTATCACCGTTATATTGCGATTAGCATCAGTTTCTATATAGAAGGAAGATTCGTTTGGCTCTACTTCTTCCACTCCTGTACCTGTATCTTCTTTAACGATTATTTCATAAGAAGCATATTCAACTTTACTCTGCGAACGATTTCCAAAACGCCCTCCTACTAACATCCATTCTGAATTCCCTTTGCTCTTCGCATAAGTACGGATACGGTCTCCTGGTTCGATATCGCTCTTCTCAATAGTCAAGTCAATTACGGCGGCAACAGCATTAGCCGTGGTTGTTTGGTAGTTATTCAAAACCATATCTTGATTTAACAGTACTTCTTTACTATTTCCTTCTTTGTCTTCCAGACGTATTTCAATCGTACCATCGAATTTTGTAGCCATGTAATTCGTCATTACACCAAACTGCACACTAAAAGGCTTTCCTTTCTGGATATTAGTCTCTGTAGTTGTCAATCCTTTATAATTAACACCATCATATTTGTCTATAACAAACAATAGAATGTCTTTACATTTAGGAGCCGTTCCAGCTTTTTCCATACCTACCACTGCGCTTTGCATCATTGAGTAAGGCTCATCAATGGTACTTCCACCAGTTCCCTGCGTATCCGGTTTTAAATTGGTTAACAAAAAGAATGCATTGGCCAAACCACCCCATCCCCAGTTCACATGAAAATAGTCACCCTCATATCCGTCCACCACAAACTGATGCCCGGCATTGCTGGGCGTTACTCCTCCATACAGAATAGGACGTTCGTCATTCAGTTCATCCCGTAATACTTTATTCCATGTCGGCATATCATACCACTCACGATAAATCTCTTGCATACCCTTATTATATTTCATATGTTTCATGAGATTCTCAATCAATGTGGCGGTAACAGCCCCGCTGGAATAAGCACCATAGGACATTTCAGCCAACACTCCACAGTGCCACATTAAAGTGGCTACAGCCGATGCTTCTTCAGTTGTATAATCTCCATTGTAATCATTCAACATTTTATCCCACTGATATGGCGTTTCAAAATTAGCTTTCCGATTCGTGAATCCATCTTTATAGGAATGTTCTCCTTCTCCACTATCGGGCCATTGATGATATTTCATAATGATGGCTGCAGCTGTCGCTACACAACCAGTCATGGCCTTTGAACCACTGATGGAAGGACATTTATTGTTGAAAGGTTTGGCTTGATTCCACAAGGCAGTCTCCAACAATCGTTTTTCCTCAGCTGTTTGGCGTTTGGCAAGAACAGTTATGTTATCCCAGGTATCAAGGATCTCGACCTCAGATGTGGCATTGAGTTCACGAGCTTTGTTCAACTCTATCCGGTAATGCTTCATCCATAAATCCAAGTTAACAGGGCGTTCTTCGACAGGAAAATTTCCATTACGGCTATATGCTATGACAGGGCTGGAAATATCATCACCGGCTACTATCACGAAGCCTCCTTCTTGTCTGTTAAATACATAAAAAGCAGGGTTATAGACGTTCTGGGTCTGTCCATCTTCCCCATCCCACACTAATCGCCATTGGGACGGAACGCTTCGGGTTGCAGGTTCCAGTGCTGCAAAAAACTGCTGTGCAACGGCTTGTGCGCGTTCCACACTAACACTATCAGCCAATAAGGAAGAAGCAACAAGACATAATAAAAATAGAAAATATAATCGTTTCATAAATTGTCTTATTTAGAGGTTATTCATATTCAAAAGCAACAGAAGCGTCTACCGGACAATCAATGGCATTATCGGCTATAGGATTGCGGTATTCATCAGTTTTACGGCTTACAATCACGAGTACATGGCATTTCTGTATATTCGCCACGTTTCTAAGGCTGAATTCATGATGGAATTCCACTTCTGTACCTGCTTCTGTCGTCTCTTTATCTCCCAATAAAACACCGGCAGCTGCTGAAGTCGCGCTTGCAGAACGAAGTGCATTATTGTGCGTACTGAGATCCATGCTCACACTCGTTTGATTGGCTTGAGAGGCTTTGATACCATCTTCCAACAACCATGCGGCAATGTGATAACTACCGCTCTCTCCCACTTTTACCTTGGCAGAAAGGTTAATAGAGCTTTCATTCTTGCTTACGCTTGCGGAAATACCGCAACGAGCCTCTTCCCGCAAGAAGCCTTCCATGCCTGCAACCATTTGCGTATAGAATGCTGAAGCATTAAGGCTCGTTAATAGATTCTTGGAGTTTAAGTTAAGAACAATGGATGGATATGAACTGATTGACATTCTGCGAGCTAAAACAAATGCGTCATCATTACTCATCGGATCATCGCTACTATAGCTGTGGATAGCGGCAAACAACATTTTGCCCGCATGTTCACTTTCTTTAAACTTGCTTATGGCAGATATGGCGTTAGGACAATAACCGCAGCCTGTTCCGGTAAATTGTGTGGCCACGACACGATGTTTAAACCCGTTGAATTTTTCCGGTTGGGCATCTTCCGGCAGAGGAGGGAAATCTCCTGCGGTTGCAGATATCTTTATTTTATCTGTTGTCATGCCTTTATAGGTAGCAAAAAAAGTATAACTGCCTACCTCGGTCGTTCTAAATTCAGCAGATTCCATACGTTCAACACCTGAGGATGTTTCCTTATAAATCCGGGCATCGGCAGTCACATCTTGTTTATCGGAGTACACTTTAAATGTAATCACTGCCTTGCCATCCGATTTAAAGAAAGCGCCTGAAGGTACAAGTACAAAGCCGTCAGGGATTTCCGGAAGCGTAGGTCCCTCTAAATCTTCTCCGGGGTTTCCTACACATGCAGTCATTATTAAAACAAGAAATAAGTAAAAATATTTTAAACATTTCATATTTATATTCATTTGTAATAGTTAGAAGGATGTTGTTAATGTAATGCCTGCCCCTGTATATGCCGGTGTATAGCGGCACACACCACCCGAGCAAACATAGCCGGCTCGATTACGTCCATAGTTCACCTGAATGCGGGTACGTTCGAAGGTATAACTGACGCTGCCGTTATAATAGTGTATTTCTGTCTTTCCATGATTGTACATATCACTGACAGAGACACTCCAATGCGGAGCAAAGTTAACTTCTATCAAAGCTGCCATCCAATCTTTTTCATAATCTTCAGAATAGAGATACTGCAATTCTCCGCGAATGGAAGTTTTCCGGTCAAACTTATAAGTCATATCATAAACGAAAATGTTGGAAGCATAGGTCTTTTCAGTACTGCCATGAGTCGGGCTCCATTCCTGTACCGAAACCAGTAAGGATGTTTTCAGCTTCTTATTCCATTGATGCTCAATATCACCATTGACATCTCTCCATAGCAAGCGGCTCTTTCCGGTTTGCTTCTTGTCCGAATAGTAAGTTGAATAATTGGCATGAAAATTCCAATACTTGCTACGCTGCCCTTTAGGGCGGATAGAATAATAGGCATCTATTTGTCCACCCGCTTCTCCATTGACGTTGACTTGATAAGGGTTAAGGTTGGCGAGCATGTAAGTGTATTGGCGTGTTAAAGCAGGAAGGTAATTTAGGACATTACCGGTACCTTGTCCTTCCAGCGTCAACATGGTGTTCATGTGCTTTAATACGCGGAAAGTTCCTAAAGCGGAGAACTGCTTATAATTGTAACCTACTTCTCCCAACCAGGCATAACCGATGCGCATATCCTCCATCGTAGCTTCACTGAGATCCTTACTCTTATTTACATATTCCACACGGGCGCTCACTCCGTTCCAATCGAAATTGGCGCGTGCCGAATACATATTCAGATTGGGAGTGGTAACTATCGGCTTCAATGCTTCGGCTACTGACTCATGTCGGTTTACATAACTTCCTTCCAGACTAAAATCCGCTGACTCTATTTTAGCCAATTTCGTAAGCGACAAGCTTAAATCCGCTCCTCCTACCCAAGAATCGGCATGATGCATATACAGGCGAGGGCGCCCGTACATTCCACGAACTTTCACATAGTCTTTCAGGTTTACGCGAACCTGCCCGCCTTCCAGCGAGTTGTTGAATCCCAGTTGCCGATCTTCATAGCTACGGAAAATAAGTCCGCTGCCAAACTGGTCAAAGATGTCACCCGCGCGAACACCGTAATATTTATCTTGCCAACTGATATATTTATTGCCAAGTATAAAACTGTGTTTATCATCATACCCCCCCATATCGTATCCCTGCAAAGTAGGAAAGTAGCCTTCCAGTTGGAATCCGGCAGAGAATTTCTGATTTGTATAATCTATTTTCAGATAGTTGTTGCTACCAAAGTGTGTGTCAGTAACAGAATTGGGCAAATCCTTATCATCTACATAGATAATACTATTCGATTCAAGGCTGCCGGAAAGTTGTCCGTACTTGCCTAAATCAACCTGGGCATGAGAGCATACACTGCAACCTGTCAGCCCTAAAATAAAGAGAAACTTCTTCATTTCTTCTGTAGTTCTTTTAGTTTTTTCAATAGTTCCAGTTCACTGCCGGGAGTATAGCCTGAATGTGCATAAACCACATTTCCCTCTGCATCGATAATGAAAGTTTGTGGAGTAAGAGATACGTTCATAGCCCGTTTCAAATCTTGATTCTTGTCGAAAATGCAAGTGAATTCCCATCCGTAACCTTGCGCCATGGAACGGGCGCGTGAAGTAAAACGGCTGTCATCAATAGAGGCGGCAACGATGTCAAAATCCACTTCCTCACGCCATTCCTCTAAAACTTCATTCAAGGTGTTCAGTTCCGTAATGCAGGGCTTGCAGGTAACTCCCCAAAAAGAAAGGATAAAGGGCTTGCCGGTGATCAAAGATTGAGTAGAGACAGCTTCGCCTTTGGCATTCTCCACATTTACCACAGGCAGGGTTTGCGCCGTAATTCCGGCTACGTAGAGTGACAGGATACACAATAAACAAAATATTTTTTTCATTTGTCGCTTAATTAATGTAATATAAAAGAATAAGACTCTGCATACTGTTCCGATATCGAGAAACAGTAGCAGAGTCTTATATTTAAAAATCAATCTATCATTTAGTCAGCTTTATCAAACATCATTTCTTGGTTTGCTTTTTCATCCATTCATTCAGAGGAATATAGGTAGCTTCTATGTGCTTACGCTTGATGCTGAAACCTGGCAGATAGGTAGTCTTGTAATGATTACCTTTTCTATTACCAACGCTCTTTCCTGTACGCGTTACAGCAGCTTTGAGAGCTTTTTCTGTTGCACCAGTCCACCCTCTCTTCATGACGATCGGTGTGTCATTTGAGAATATGCTATAAGCTGTTGCACCATAAAATTGCGCCAATGCCGGATTAAAAATAGTTTCACCGTCCGTTCCGGTTATTGAACCGATTTCTAAAGTATTACCATCTTCTGATATATTTAACGGAAAATCGGCGAAACCACATTGGGAGCCACCTACCGGTTTGGCAGCCAGATAATAAGCCGCATCCGACCAGTCCATTACAGGAGGAATAAACATAGTATTAGTCGGAACGACTACATTGTCATTGGTTACTTCAATAAACATCTTCGGTCCATAATCATAGAACAAGTCAGATACACCATAAGAATTATATCCATTAAGAGTACAGAACAATGCCCATGGAGACATATAAGTGCTCCGTTCATCCAGCACATCGAAACCTGTTATCACTATACGGTTCTGTCCACGATATTTGCTAACATATTTAGCCTCCATTTCCTTATAATCTTCAAAAGATTCTTTCAGTCTTGCCTCTCCGGTCACTTCTGGTGTAGCCGAACCTGATTCTCTCTCCAACTCAATAAAATAAGCTAATAATCCTGCGTAATTTTCATTATTTTTGAACGCAGCGTAATTAGATGGACTATCACAGAACGGATTGGTGGTTACAGTCATCTTAATATCTTTCGGTTGATTATCCACTGTTAAGCGGGCTGTATAATCACTTGGCAAAGTATTGAATAAATCAGATTCAATGCGTGTTTTATCCGGTTCTTCTGGTGTCCGATTGCGCCCTTCACTTATTCCGTAAGCCTCATCTTCGTTATATGCGGCAACTTTCAGTATAGATTCAGTACCTTCCCATGAACTGAAAGACATATTAGCACCTGCATCACTATTGATACTCTTTAAAGTTTCTTCATCCAAAGGTTGTCCATAATATTTAAACAGATCATCTATACTGGTTTCTCCATTCAAGGTAGACGTCCATTCGGCGACACTATTTAACAGATACTTCATAGCAACGCAATCATGGTTTACAGCCTTGACGTTGAACCATACATTATAAGGAGCGCCGGCTTCAAAGCCTTCGGGAGCCTCAATGGGGGTAATCTCTATTACAGGCAGTGGTTTGGTAGATTCAATCGTGCTAACCTCCATCTCTGTATAGGTCTGAACAGCACCTTCTTCATCACAAATACCTGTAATAAACAGATGATATTTTGCTTTCTTTTCCAAGCCAGGTATAGAAAAAGAAGACGCTTCCGTTTCTTGAGCTATTACCGGAACTATCCCAGTCAAAATAGCTGCTTGCAATCCATCTTTGCCAACCCATCTCTTCACTGTTTCGTATTCAGTTTCATCAAGCATTGACACCAAATATTCTTTAACATCACCGGTCGGAGTACAATCGAAGGCTAAAGTATGCTCTGTTTGAGTCGCTATCTTCACTTTCACTTCTCCATTACCTTTCTGAGGAGCCTCACTGCGCACTTCTTGTCGTGCGAAAAAACCATGAAATGTTACCCCTTGATCTATAGGCTTATCCATACAATCTCCTACCAATCCCGGTAGAGATGAGGTTCTTGTATCAATAGCAGACCCCAAGATAGGACCATCATCACCACCGCCGCCTTCTGATTCAAAATTCATGTTGCCATCTTTATCGCATTCTGCAATTAAAATATAATAAGCGGTACCCGGATATATTTGATAGGTTCCCTCGTCTGGAGCATCGGCGTATATGGGAACTTTTTCCCATTCAATGGTTTGCGGACCTTTGGCTATGGGAGCACCATATTCCAAGTAAGTCATATCCATCCCGGTATATTCAAATTGCATGTTACGAGATTCATACGTAAGCTTGTCCGCTACAGCATATTTAAAATATTTGTCGGCTGGACATTCTACATGGAATTTAAGCCCAAACATGGTTGTACTGAGCACAGTCAATAGCTTATCATAGTTTGCGGTAGTTACAGACGCTGACTTTACAATATATTCTACCGTTTTATCAGTTTTCTCATGTTTCAGAGAAACAAGTACTGTATACTTCTTGTTACCTTCCAAACCGAGAATAGACAGTTTCTCTGTTTCACTCTTGCATTCTACTACGTTACCCTCGCCTTTTGCCGCCAAGAATAATTCTTCGCCATCAGGAAGTGTGCTTACATCGCCTTCTTTTACCTGATAAGCATACTCACTGATACCTTTTGTTTGCAAAACAAGAACGGCAGATGTTGAGGCGGTCTGTGTATCGTCTACTTCTACGTTTACGGTATAATCCGGTTCACCCGGTCCTTCTTTTCCATTGTCGTCGTCATCTGAACAACTCCATAAGGCTGTTCCTGTGAGTAAAAGGCTCATCAAAAACAGGCATGAATAAAAACTTTTTCTCATGTTCGTCTCTTTTTTAATTAATAAATTCATATTATTGTATTTTCGTGTTCGGAAAGTTTTTAATATATTTTCGTCAAGGCTTTGATAAAGAGGACATGTCTCACGACATATCCCCTTAAAACACTTTATTTAAAAACAACCGATAGACGAATTGTCTAAGGGTACAACTATTTTACTTATCAAACGGATCTAAAATCTCTTCTTTCTGCAATGTAATCACATTTGCCTTTTCAGCATTGTCAGTCATTGTTATGACGGAAGGATTCTTTATGTCATCTACTGTTAGTGTAAATGTCACACCATCATCACCGCTGAATGGATAAATCATATAACTCCAACCCAGTTTTTGATAGAACAATATTCCCACATCATTTCCATTTAATGCAAATTTAATTTTAACCTGATCATCACCTATCGCTGTTACCTTAAACAATAGCATCCCAGGATTATAGCCTTTACATACCCAATAGAATATTAATTCATCAGATGCATTCGGAGTAAATGCAGCCATACTCAAATGGATTTCATTCGGATCTAAAGCATTTTCCTTAACATAGTTCCAATAGAATTGCCCCATTGCCCCCATGTTACTAAAAGAAAAATACCAGTCACCATTCATTAAGAAATAATTCAGCGGGAATTTAGGAGTCAAAATTACGTCTCCTGATACAAGTTGTCCATCTTCTCCTACATCCTGAAAATCTAAAGTCTCAATACTTTTGCCATTCAACTCTAAAGGTTCCATACACTTTAAGCCTGTAGCAGTCATTATATATGGAACTGTTATATCCTTATCCTCTCCATTCTCCTGATATGTGATTGCCAGAGTGCGATATGACTGCACGACTGATGCCTTGAAATTTCCATCAGTATAGGTAAATTGAGGAATTCGTGATATCTTTTGATCCATTTCGATGACACCATTGAGGTATTCAGTCCAACTTCCATTTAACGGAGTCATGATAATCGTATTTCCAGTCTTTTTTCCTTGCAATACTACTTTCTCAGCAGTTGCTTCCATGACAGTAAATTCATAATCTCCTTCCATCCCTAATCCGTCTGAACCTATTTGTAATGCATTGCTAGGATCTGAAAACACGTGGAAAATATCATTATAGGTGTCGAATGTTAATGTAGAACCAGCCTGTTCTTTCAGTCTATACGTACTTGTGGCCTGGGCGGTAGCCACTCCTGTGATATCGGCCGACACAGTCACCTTACCATCCTCCTTAAAAAGAACCAATACATTATAGCCTCCATAAATTTGCCCACTTGCCGGATAATACTCCATTAGCCAACCATTTTGCGCTCCAGTTAGTACAGCTTTATCCGCCGCCATCCTTTTTTCTATTCTATTCGCTGCATTCTCACCGAAAATGTCTTCCACCTCCGGTGTGCACGCTACCATAAGAAGAGAAAATGCAACAAAGAAAAGATAAATATATTTTTTCATATTCTATTCTATTTATAATGTTCCTAAATCCAAATCCCCAATTTTCTGTTCACGTTCCTGAACAATTTTATGTAATTTATCAATGTCAATTCCCCAAGACTCTGCCAAATATTCTTTCACCATTTCAAATTTCTGAAGAATAATGGGAGCTCCCTCTTCTCCAGCTGTCTCCAAGATAGCTTGCCATTGTTCATCAGTATAGGTAACATAAATCGCAATGGTTTCAACAAAATCTTCCTGAGTTTCAGTTGTAGCATATTTGGATACAAACCCCATCTTCATGGCTACAGCATCGCTCTCAAGATTTACCCAACCCGGCCCGGTATATTTACCGGCGGATATCGTATTAAAATCAGTTGAATAATTCTTTGTCTGATGCAGAATGTGAGCAAATTCATGATGCATGGTTTTGAAATACCAATAATTCAGTGATTCAATATCCGGATTTTTAGTATCCAAATCGTTAACATTGAACAAGGTAATTTTTAATCCACCTTCTGCTGTTCCTAACACCATAGACCCACCGGATTTCTCGTACTCAGGAGAGCCTATAAGATGCATGATTTTGGGACAATAGGTGGCAATAAATTCTCTACCTAACAATTCTTCATAAGCATCAATCCATAGAAATTTCACCAATTTGGCTAAAGCTACAGACTTGTCATAATCTGCTGGTGTAACATTGTACTTCATATCTGATTCTACATCATCAAACTTATATTTCAGATCAATGTTATAGGGCTTGGTGTAATTCTCCAATATCCATGTCTCAAAAGCATTACGTTCCTGAGGATCCGGATTAAAAATGCTATTGGGATCCAGATCATCTTCACTACAAGAAACTGCAACCATGGCTAACGCCAACAATATTAATAATTTAAACTTTTTCATACTCTTTCTTTTTTTAGTTTCTAGGATTAGCTTCCAAACCGGCATCAATCACATCCTGAGGTAACTGGAATGCGCGTCTGGGATCATCTTTTGTCAATACATCAGGGGTTAAACCGTCTCTGTTATGAGAAATTTCAATACCATAACGTTTAATATCAAACCAACGCAGACCTTCATGAATGGTTTCTACCCTGCGGAGATGGAGAATACAATGAATGAAATTCTCCTGTTTGGTGTCAACGAAAGCGATTATAGGATTCAATTGCTTCTTTACTGTACGCTCTGCCGCATTTGTAATGACAGTAGGCATACACTTTATACTTTTATAGAAGTTATTGATGTCATCTTCTGTCACAGTGGGCGCTTTACCGGCATAGCAAACGGAGACTAACCAATCATTAATGTCTGTTACTGCTTTTCCGTATTCAGGTTGTGCCTTCATTATATATGCTTCGGCACGACAAAGAATGGTTTCATTCGCTGTGAAAGGTACCATAATAGCATGGCGATGCCCTATTCCATTCACCTTGTCCGAATATTCAAAATACATACCCAATTTCGGGAAAGGCATTTTTTCTTGAGGATTCCAAATCGTATTAGCCGCTACCAGATTCTTTGCTGTTCCCCAAATGCCATCAGCGCGAAGGTTCTCATTATCGCAAATTTCTTTCGCCTGTCCATAACGTTGCGACAAGTTCCAAGGACCATAAGTATAAGGCCATGAGCTATAAATAGGAGTAATAAGCAAATTTGCCGGTGATTTGGCAGAGATAAAAGCATCGGCTACATTGGTTGGAGAAGATAGGGTGCCAAAATCCGCATCATAGGTGCGCAACACTTTGGTGGGTGTTGCTCCCAATACAGCATTTGCATATTCTATCACTTTTTCATAGTTAGATTTATCCGCTTGCAAATAGTACAAATAGAATCGAGCGGCGAAGGCATTTGCTGCCTTTTTATTAAAATGATATTTAGGTACTGAGTATAAGTTATCATCAATCAAAGGCAATCCTTCTTGAATATCCGCCGCTATTTTGGAAAAGGTTTCTTCCAATGTACCTCTTATATAATCAGGAGAAACTTCAGTCTCTGGATTGATTGCATAAGGAATACCTAACTTTTTACTCGCAGTTTCGTAATTATACGCTTCACAAAATGTATTTGCTAAAATAAAATGACCGTACGCACGGCAAATTAAAGCTTCTCCTCTTTGCGGTGCCAGGCTGGAAGGATTTCCCATCGTTTCGATAGCCTGCAGTGCATGGTTAGCTGACGCTATAGCAAGATAACATGCATCCCAAAGGCCTTGGGGAGCATCTTCATCTGTATCGGTTACAATATCTTGCCATAGATAAGCATCTTCCTGTGACTGAAATTCTACCGAAAATAAAGGTCCATTATCCATGGCATTATCAGATGCCATTTCTGCCATCATAACGGGAAAAGCAGCGGGATAAGCTGAAACCAACAGAGAGGTTATTTTCGCTTCAGTATTTATCTCGGCTCTGTTATCCGGCATCGTATCCAAAAAATCGCTACATGATGAAAGAAGCAAGACAGCCATTGTTGCTGAATATAGTATATTTATCTTTTTCATATTTCTAAGATTTTAAATTATTAAATTCCCATTCTCAATGTCAGGGTAAACTGCTTGGGTACCGGAGCTGCAACACCACCTGTATTGAAGAATTCCGGATCTTGACCGTTCAGTTTGTCGTCAGAGTAAATCAAAAATAGATTGGTCGCTTGTAACTTTAAAGAAAGATCATTCAATTTCAAATGACTAATCCACGTCTTCGGAAAATCATAGGATACTGATATTTCTTTCATTCTTATAAAATCTCCTTTTGCAATGCGTTCTGTTGAATAATTGTAGGCATTATAAGCGCGTTTTAGATATTGATCCTGCTGATTCATGCGTCTGTCTGCAATAACAGGGATACTGGTTCTGTTTTCATCACCTGTAACAGTCCAGCGGTTCTTGAATTCTTTAGGCATAGCATCCAAATCAGAATATTTATTGCTGAAGACAGGATCCAAACGTACTACATTTCCAAAAGAATAAGTTATGAAGGCATTCAGTTTGAAACCTTTATAGCTAAACACATTACCAAAACTTCCTGTAATAGTTGGGTCTGTAGGTCCTTCATAAACCAGGTGATCTTTATTGATGCGCTCCTGAAAATTGATATCACTCGTGGTCAATTCTCCCTTTTCGTTTATAAAGGTAGGTACACCATTCTTATTCAAACCTTTGAAATCCATTGAATACAAAGAGCGTACCGGATATCCTTCTAATGCAAATCCAGCTCCTGAAATCATATCAATTACACGTGAATGTGATTCCAGCTTTGTAACGGGATTTTTCGCGTTAGAGAAAATAAAGTCTGTATTCCACTTGAAGTCTTTAGTCACGATGTTACGGGTAGAAAGGGTAAACTCAATACCATGTGAGCGCATGCTTGCTACATTCGCATATTTAGCGGTCTGTCCTCCAACTCCTTTTGTATTGATAATACCTATTAAATCGTAATTATTGCGTTTGTACCAGTCTACTATAAGATTTATTCTATTGTCTAAGAAGCCAACATCTATTCCAAGATTGAATTCATGCTTCTTTTCGTAAGTTAGTTCACTATTTTCCAGATCTACAATCTGCAACCCAGATTCGCCCACACTAGCAAATGGCCTATAAGGATTATAAGACCCTATCACTGCATGTGAGTTTGTTACATCAGCCGGTCCTCGATCAGCCGTCAAGGAATAAGATGCTCTCAGCGTTAGGTTGGATAAAGTGGGTTTTAAATCTTCAAAGAAAGCTTCTTCGTGCATGTTCCATGCTCCTGAAAGATTCCATGTCGGCAACCAGCGTGAAGAACGGCTCTTGCCTAACTTATTGGAACCCTCATAGCGAATAGTACCATTTACCGTATATCTGCCTTTATATGAATAAGTTCCGGTTGCAAAAAATGCTACTTCACGGGCACGGGTTTCTTCGACTGTATAGTATTGAGTATTTTCTTCTTTCCCTTGTTTAAAGAATAGATAGTCATAAGAAGGTAACATACCCATATCATATTGCATGCCCACACCATTGAACCATGTTTTACTTCTGTCTGTCGCAGTCAATTGCATACCGCCAAAAAGATTGATTACATGATCTTCGGCAAATACGTCATTGTAACTAATACTAGCACGGAAATCATAACTGTTCATTCCATATTTAGTTTCCCGATAGAAACCACCCACGGGCAATACAGACAGAGGAAGTGAATTAATAACATCTGGGTCTGTATATAACCAAGGATTTGCATCTCTCATTGTAGCATCATCCATTGCTCGATAGGCCCATGCTTGATTAGAATAATCGGTTATGCTATGAGATTGAGTCGTAGCAGAGTGCTTATAAGCTCCTAAAGCAGCCAATTCGACTTTCTTAAATGGTTTCCATTTCAATTCTCCCTGAAATTTTAGGTCGACTACCGTTAAATCCATACTGTTATTTTCAAGTTCATGCAAGATGTTGAACGGAGCATAGTTGCGAACATAATATTCATCAGGATCAAGAGCACGTGAGGTATTTAAGGCATAAGAATAAGGATTAATATCAAAGTCACGTCTAACCTCACCACTAACTACATCTATACTAGAACTTAGTGTTCCCGGAGCTTTCTGCTTACGATAAGAGGTATTACCGATTAAATTCAGCGAAAGTTGTCGAGAGATATTATATAATGCATTAATGTTGGCTGTATAGCGTTGCACAGAACTTTGTTTTGTCCATCCCGGATCGACCATTGCACTAAGTGAAGTGTAATAGGATGCTTTGTCTGTGCCGCTAGACATGCTGACAGCATGATTTTGAGATATACTATTATTAAATAAGATATCGAACCAATCGGTGTTTCGATATTCCGCTTGCTGCAAATATCCATCCATTGCTTCACGCGTATTGTCTAGAGCAAATCCACCATTAGAGTAGTCATTAACCAAATGGTACATTTTACCATAAACTCCACTATCAGAGGCGCGATAAACATCCGAAAAGTTTAGATAACCATTATTAGCCATTGTTTTGTAAACGTCCATTTGTTCTTGGGAGTTCATTATATTGAAATTATTATAGCTAGGTTTCAAGCGCATTGAGAATTCCCCCGTATAACTGATCTTATTACTGCCAGCTTTACCTTTCTTTGTAGTTACAACGATTACACCAGCCATAGCTCGTGCACCATATATAGATGTGGCAGAACCATCTTTCAGAATTTGAAAGCTTTCAATATCATCAGCATTTAATCCGGCAATAGCTGAACTGATCAATGTAACCGCATCACCGGAAGATAGATTATCTGCTCCAACTTCTGTAACATCTTCCATAATAACACCATCTACCACCCATAACGGTTTTGAACTACCATAAATAGATGTAGCACCACGTACACGAATTTTAGGAGCTGTACCAAACGTTCCTGATACATTCTGCACAGACACACCAGCAGCTCGCCCTTCTAATGAACGGCTGATTTCTGCCATACCGTCCAACTTTACATTATCTGCTGATAATTTTGTTGCTGCTCCTGTAAAAAGGCGCTTATCCATACGTTGCATACCTGTCACTACGACTTCTTGAAGTATCTCACTATCAGTCTTCATAGTGACTTTTACATGAGGCTTAATGCTTACCTCTTCCGTCTTCATTCCAATATACGAAATCTGCAACGTATTCGCAGAACTCGGTACTATATATATAACTGATATTAAGATGATTATATTTGTTTATAGAACTCAATGAAAGAAAATAAATATTTACCAAAATATTGATTTTAAGGTGCATAAGAAATGCTAGTACATATTTGTATCTACCGGAATTATCCTTGATTTGTATTTTAAATATCTAATTATAAGATTATTATCATTATATAACAAGCGAAAATAAACAATAAAACCGATACTATGGGTTCTCACCAATACATAATTGTATAATATATTTTAAATTGTTACCAAAATCAGAACGATATATTTTATATCTAAAAATGATTCTTTTAAATGTCTTGATTTATATTCAAAAAAGCACTATATTCGATCGGATGCAATGTGAATACATACAACTAAAAAATAAGAAAAGAATATAGAAATCAAAAACGATAGATCCTTGTTATTGACTACATTCTCATTATCGAAGCTTGTTCGGGAGGTATACTCAATAGTTGCTCATGCTGAATGAATGTAAAAAGATCGCTCGCTTCTCAGTGAACGGTCTTAAAAAACTTAGCTAAATATAGGTATACAATGATTTATATAAAGAATCGCACTCTTGATTTTTGAAAAAATAAGATAAGCCCCACTCTTTCATTTGGCATAAAACAAATGAAAGAATGGAGCTTATTAATAGGTTAATTCACTAATTCCTTATTTAGCAGCCTCTAAGGACTCTAAATAAGCATCCCCATTTAAGTACAGATATGAAGGATTAGCACAAGGTGAGGCAGCCCCTTCGCTATAATCCGCCATCTTAATATACAAGGAGTTGGCAGGGAAGGTAATACAGCCAGCCTTTTCATCATAAGTCCCCAATGGGTATGTCGCAATATTTGTTGACAGATTTCCATATACAGAACCGATAGAGAACATTCCATATCCCCAGTCCATGCCTAAATCAACTGGTGATAATGCCGCTCCCTGGTTGGTCACATCAATAGTAAAGAGGTATTTGCCCGGTACCACATCGCTTTCCTCATTAAAAGGATAACCATCGTAGCCACCATACTCATCTACCGTTTCTGTCGCTACACGTGCAAACGGACTGTCAAAGCGGAAACGAACGCTGGTAGCCGTTTCTGCCCGTTCCAGTTTTACAGCCATCGGCATTGAAGGATCAACGCCGAAGAAAGTAGATACAGTACCGTCTAAATAATAACCGGTGCCGATTGATTCCCATTTAATGATACTGAAATTAACAGAAATTTCATTATATCCACTAGTGTATTCACTTACATTATCACCACTCACGGCCAGCTTTAGATTATAAAGAATCCCTGCTGTCGCTGATGGAGTCTCCACAGTCAACGTCGTAGTTGCCTCTCCGGCAGCAAATGATGCTGTAGAAGGGCATATAAATATATTCTCTTCGTTATTCAAGACCTTTATATCCACAGAACCAGCTGCATCAGTTACAGAACGTTTTAGTGTAAGGATAAAAGAAGTAACTCCAGGTTCAACTTCTACCGTTTGGGTATAATTACCTGCAAAACAAATTCCTTGGTTGCCCTCCTCTAATCCTCCCGGAGTATAACTTTCCGCATCCGGATCGCAAGCCACAGCCATCAATGCAATAGCAAACAGGCTAAATATTTTATTGATATATTTCATATTCTATCCTTTTTATAATTAACTTATTCTTCATCAGGTATCGGAGTTGGAGCAGATACCAACGGATTATTTTCCAACAATGGATTGTATTGTACCTCTTTGTTGGGGATACTGTAAATTTGGACCGGATCACCTGCAGCAATGTTAAATACCGCAGTTTTGGGGAATCCGCATCCCAAACGATTAACACCTTTATTCAGGCGCATGATATCGAAATAGGCTAAACCCTCACCCCAGAATTCGATACGTCGCTGATGCCAAACAGCTTCCTGCACAGCTTCACCTGTTGTAGCTGTACATTTATAAGACGGATCACGATAGGTATTTACAAAAGAATTGAGAGTGTTCACACCACCGCTTACATCATTGTTCATGGCTTGTGCTTCTGCTTTAATTAGATACATTTCCTCTACACGCATCAAAATCACATCAGTTGCATTGTTATTTGATCCCCATTCGTCATTCATTGGGCCATATTTCACTTGTGTGTAAACCGGAGCACCTTTTTTAGTAATATAAGCCTGTGCTGCTGCCGGCAGATTTACAGATACGCCTGTATCATCCAGAAACCATCCTTTACGTACATCACTTTCAGGAATCTGGTTGTAGAGTTTTGGACTGATTCTGCGCCATCCTCCCACAGAGGCATAGCCATAATTCAGTGACCCCATGTGAGATGGAAAATTACAAATACCAGTAGTACTTACACGGTCTTTATCCGTAATTAAGATACCCCACATCCATGAAGCATCTTCAATATCAATGAAAGTTGGTTTGCTCACCGCTGCGCTACTATATGGAACCGAAGATGTACTGGCAAGTGCAGCTTCTGCATCTTTCAATGCATCTGCATAATTGTGCATAGTCAGGTGAACACGAGCACGTATACCATAAGCAACATCAAGACTAACATAACGCTTGTCGGAACGGGTTTTCTTAGTGTTAGCCAATAACTCAATAGCCTTATTCAAGTCACCCAAGATGAATTCATAGGTTTCCTTTACCGTAGAGCGAGCGCAGCCATTTGCCGCTACCTCTTCCGCATTCTCGGAAGTAATAATGGGCACCCCTGGGGCATCTTCATGTCCCTTATAGTTAAACTGATACAACTGTACCAACGTAAAGTAATCGAATGCACGGATAGCCAATGCTTGTGCCAAATAAAATTGCAGAGTAGAGTCAGACGTTTCATTATCTACAGTACCAATAACAGCGTTGGCTGTATAAATTTGGTTGTAAAGCGTACCCCAAAATTCGATGGTAGCCGTACTCGTACTTAAGCAATCGCTATAATTGGCTGAATTAGAATACCAATTGTAGCCTGTTATATCAGCTACAAAATCCGTAGTTCTTGAATCAGTAGCTAACATAATAGTAGGATAACCTATATCACTATGTACGTTATCATCTTCGGTATAAATTTTAGCATATTGTGTAAAGTTAGCTGTAATAGCAGTTACGCTGGCTTCAATTTTAGAAGGGTCAGCGGCAACCACATCCTCTTTTTGGTCGGCTGTAATAGTAGAACTTAGTGGGGCAGTATCCAAGTCAGTACATCCGACTATAAATGCACCGAATAGAGCAACTTGCGTTATCTTATATATTCTTTTCATATTCTTTCTTTTTTATAAAATTCAACCATTTATCAGAATGTTACTTTCAGGCCACCAGAAATGGTACGTATAGGAGTGTAGCGGTCTGTTGAGGCAGTCGTATAGCTCATACGTGGATCAAGTCCTCTGCGGGCAGAGAAAAGAGCTACATTATCGGCTGCACCATAAACACGCAAGCTGCCGATACCTAAATTTCTCAACCATCTTTGGGGCAGTGTGTAACCTAATGTAATGTTATTGATAGCGAAATAGTCAGAACTTGTTAACCAACGATCTGAACTAGAATTGGTATATTTATCAATTGCATCTATACGCGGTATATCAGAATTCGTGTTTTCGGGTGTCCAGGCATTCAGTATATCTTTGTGCCAGTTATAACCAAGGTCATGTGAGCCACCACCATGCATCAACGCCTGATAACCACTATCATATATCTTTCCACCTAACTGATAAGCACACTGGATAGAAAAATCGAAACCGTAAAAATCCAATGTAGTGCCGATACCTCCATAAATAGTGGGGAGAAGATCACCGCTGGCCTGGCGGTTTGTGTTATAAGCAGCCGACCAGTCACTGGTTTTATATTCTGCTCCGTCAGTATCTTTAGCCCAATACTGCGCCTCACCACTTTCATGGTCTACACCTGCATATTTCGTCAAATAGAACTGATATAAAGATTCACCTTCACGATATATATAAGATCCATTAATCATTTCCCCTTTCAGGTCAGGGTGTAATTCAAGAATCTTATTTTTCATCATAGTTCCGTTCCAATTGATGACCCATTTGAAATTGTTAGTCTGAATCGGAGTGTAATTCAATTCAATTTCAACACCTGAGTTACGCACTGAACCGATGTTCATCGGGAACTGTGTATAACCATTGGACATAGCTACCGGCTTGTAATACAACATATCTTTCGTCTGGCGATTGAAATATTCAATGGAACCATCAACGCGTCCTTTCAGAAGAGCAAAGTCCACACCAACATTGAATGAATTGGATGTTTCCCAAGTGATATCTTTGTTTCCTTTATAGAAGAGTACACCGTCAGAGAATACTCCTTCCGAACCGCTCACTGTAAATTGATCTTGATAAGGATAATAGTTTGGGTATTCTTTATAAAGAAGGTTATCGTTACCTTGTTGTCCGAAAGAAGCTTTCAGTTTCAACATATTAATCCAGTCAATATGAGAAATAAAGTTCTCTTTAGCCATATCCCATGCAGCACTCACACTCCAAAAGTTACCCCAGCGATTATCCGGATGGAAACGTGAAGAAGCATCACGGCGATAAGAAGCACTTGCATAGTACTTTTCATCGAAATCATAGCTGGCACGTGTGATGATACCGATAGTAGCATATTCATCGTAGCTGCCGGAACCATTTTTACGGTCGATCACATTTGAGGCAGTCCAGTTTTTATCACTATACATATTGTAGCCCAGAATATAATGAGATTCAGTATTATAATCCATACTCTCATATCCGGCCAAAATATCAATATGATGCACGTCAAATGCTTTTTTATAAGTCAGTAAATATTGCTGGTCCAGAGAATACGTGCGTGATGAATACTGTTGCACAGAACCGTTTTGGGATGCAGACTGGCCATAATACTTGTTACCTACAATATGTAAACGTGTATTATCCACATGCAAACCTAAAGAAGCAGTCAAAGACAGACCATCCAGAATATCTACTTTAGCATACCATTTCCCATTCAGGATATCCATTAAATATTCTTCCGTATCATAGAGGAAACTACTCATTGGGTTAGACATACTCATAAAGTTACGAGTGAAGTTTGTACTTTCACCATCACCATAATCATATATCCGATAACCGGTATTAGCATCATGCATAATCTGACCTTCAGCATTACGAACATACATTGGATAAATGGGGGCAATGAAGTTACCTACAAAAAAGGCATTACCCGATGAAGTGGCTGCATCTGTGTCCTGATCTCCAGGATAGCGACTTTTTACATTTGCATAGCTTAAATTTACACCGAACTTCAGCCATTTCTTAGCTTGATAATCTACGTTTATACGACTAGAAATACGTTCGAAACCAGAGTTCTCAATAATACCGTCATCGGCAAGATAAGCAGCAGAGAAATAATAACTCAATTTGTCAGTACCACCAGATACGCTCAGATTGTATTCCTGACGCATGTTACTTTCAAACATTTCATCTGACCAGTTATCCGGTGTATAATAGTAATCACCATCACTATAACCTAACGTTGCATATGGATTCAGTTTGCCATCCCGACCTATCAGGTTCTGACCATTGGGCACATTGTAAATCTGATATCCTAAACCTGGAATCAAATCGGCATTAGCCTGTTGATAGGCTCTCTCAGCTGTATATTTACTATTATATACATAACCATTATATATGGCAGAGTATGCAGTTTCCATGTAAGTAGCTGCGTTTTGCAATACATCATAGTTCTTCACTAAACGCGAATTAGCTCCCCAACGTGCATCCAATGATACCAATGTCTCTCCGGTTTTTCCTTTTTTAGTTGTTACCAAGATAACACCATTAGCGCCACGAGCACCATACAAAGCTGCCGCTGCTGCATCTTTCAGTACTGTCATTGATTCAATATCTTGTGAGTTGACGGCAGAAATGTCACCTTCGTACGGAATACCATCTACTACATACAACGGATTATTACTGGCATACATGGAGCCAATACCGCGAATACGTACTGTAGCTTTTTCTCCCGGCTGTCCATTTGTACTTTGTGTCTGTACACCTGATACTGTTCCGGAAAGAGCATTTGATATATTTGAAACCTGGCGTTTCTCCAGAGTTTCGGACTTTATCACAGAAGCTGAACCTGTAAATGCCGATTTCTTAGCCGTACCATAAGCGACCACCATTACTTCATCAAGCATTTCAGAGTCGGACTTCATGAAAACTTTTACAGTCGACTTTATAGCCACCTCCTGCGTCTGCATACCTATGTAAGAGATTTGCAATGTTTTCGCAGAACTCGGTAGGTTGCATCTTGTTGATAATCAATAACAAATATATATTTATAGAACTCAAATTAAGACAAATATAATTTATTAAATATCTAGAAACTAGATATATACAAAACATGAACATATATTTGTATCTACCTAAAAGTTCCTTTATTTGATTTTCAAATACCTAATTATCAGCTAGTTGTTTTTTTTGAATGTGAATATAAATGAGTGACAAAACTAATACTATGGGTTCAAGTAGAGATTGAAATGTATGAAATACTTGAATTTTCTACCCAAACCAGATTGGTAAATTGCATGCATATCAATAATTTACCACGTAGTCTTGATTTTTCAATAAAAAAGTACTAGCTGATAATTAGGTATTT